>Ga0256840_1002167_pt1 | contig 17561 bp, 17 predicted proteins | sample 355202metaG_FD_185969 | JGI IMG/M metagenome (GOLD analysis project Ga0256840, IMG submission 185969) | Hydrothermal vent microbial communities from Mid Atlantic Ridge, Atlantic Ocean - 355-202 | ecosystem: Environmental > Aquatic > Marine > Hydrothermal vents | place: Atlantic Ocean: Mid... | reverse complement strand
TTTCCGGATAATCCATGGGAACAATTGTGGGGAGCGGTTATGGCTGTTTTTGACAGTTGGAATACCGACAGAGCCATTTATTACAGAAAAATGAATAAAATACCTGAAGAGTGGGGGACGGCAGTAAATGTACAAGCGATGGTATTCGGTAATATGGGAGAAAACTCTGCAACAGGTGTTGCTTTTACGAGAGATGCCGGAACCGGTGAAAATATTTTTAACGGCGAATATTTAATCAATGCACAAGGCGAAGATGTTGTTGCCGGAGTAAGAACTCCCCAGCAAATTACTCTGGAAGGATCAAAAAGATGGGCTGAACTTGCGAAAGTATCAGAAGAAGAAAGAGCATCGAAATATCCGTCATTAGAAGAGAGAATGCCTGAGCAATATAAAGAACTTAATGAGATACAAGACAAACTCGAGAAGCATTACAAAGATATGCAAGACCTTGAGTTTACTATTCAAGACGGTAAGCTTTGGCTGCTCCAAACCCGTAACGGAAAACGAACAGGTGCAGCAATGGTAAAAATTGCCGTAGATATGCTCAATGAAGGTATGATTGACGAGAAAACAGCAATTATGCGTCAAGAACCCGAAAAATTGGACGAACTTCTTCATCCCGTTTTCGAAAAAGAAGCAATAGCAGGTGCAAATGTCGTAGCTAAAGGTTTACCTGCATCACCGGGTGCGGCTACCGGGCAGATTGTTTTCTTTGCAGACGAAGCCGATAAATATGAAAACAGTATTTTAGTTCGAATTGAAACATCTCCCGAAGACCTTGAAGGAATGAATGTTGCAAAAGGAATTTTAACAGAGAGAGGAGGAATGACATCTCATGCTGCAGTTGTAGCAAGAGGTATGGGTAAATGCTGTGTTTCCGGTGCAGGCGAAATAAAAATAGACTATAAACAAAGAACCTTAACAACCGGCGGTATCACTTTTAAAGAAGGGGACTGGATTTCTCTTAACGGATCTACGGGCGAAGTTTATGAAGGAAAAACAGCAACGATAGATCCTGAAGTAGGCGGAGATTTTGCCGCATTAATGGAGCTTGCAGATAAATATGCACGTATGTATGTCAGAACAAATGCCGATACACCTAAAGATTCTGCCGTAGCACGTAACTTCGGAGCAAAAGGTATCGGTCTTACAAGAACCGAGCATATGTTCTTTGAAGGAGAAAAAATTATCGCAATGCGTGAAATGATTCTTGCCGAAGATGAAGAAGGAAGAAGAAAAGCCCTTGAAAAACTGTTACCTATTCAAAGAAAAGATTTTGAAGGTATTTTTGAAGCAATGCAGGATTTACCTGTTACCGTTCGTTTACTTGACCCGCCTTTACATGAATTTGTTCCTCACGACGAAAAAGGACAAAAAGAGATGGCAGACGTTATGGGTGTAAGTGTTGATGTCATTAAACAAAAAGTTGAAGATTTAAAAGAAGTTAACCCTATGCTCGGGCACAGAGGTTGTCGTTTAGGAAATACATATCCGGAAATTACGGAAATGCAAACCAGAGCTATTATTGAAGCAGCTCTTAACTTAAAAGAAAAAGGAATAAAAGCTCATCCTGAAATTATGATTCCTTTAACAGGAACTTTGGCTGAAATGAAAATGCAGGAAGAGATAGTCAGAAAAACTGTTAAAAAAATATTTGAAGAAAGAAACGATTCGATAGATTATCTTGTAGGCACAATGATTGAGATTCCTCGTGCGGCACTTACAGCTGATGAAATTGCAGAATCTGCAGAATTCTTTTCTTTCGGAACCAATGATTTAACACAGATGACTTTCGGGTATTCCCGTGATGATGCAGGCAAATTTTTACCGATTTATATTGAAAAAGGTCTGTTAAAGCACGACCCGTTTGAAGTTTTAGACCAAACAGGTGTAGGTCAACTGGTTGAAACAGCAGTTAAAAAAGGTCGTCAAACACGTCCGGACATTAAACTCGGTATTTGCGGCGAACACGGCGGCGAGCCTTCATCCGTTGAGTTTTGTCACAGAACAGGGCTTGATTATGTAAGTTGTTCTCCTTATCGTGTGCCGATTGCAAGACTTGCAGCAGCACAAGCGGCAATAAAAGAAACTTTATAATTAACGGAAGTCTCAGTAAAATTAAAAAGACAGGTCATATCGGCTTGTCTTTTTTTATGATTGATTTTTTTTAAGAAATGAAAAGAAAATTGTTATTTTTGTTTCAGGCAATTAAGATAAATGAAAAAATATTTCAGGAAAGTTGTTTGTTTTTAAAAAATTATCATACCTTTGTTTTTTTTAATACTTATTTTTACAATACAATGAAAAAAGGAACAGTAAAATTTTTTAATGACTCCAAAGGTTTTGGTTTCATTATTGACGAAGAATCAAAAAGTGAATACTTCGTACACGTATCAGGTTTAGTTGACGAAATTCGTGAAGGCGATGACGTTGAATTTGAATTAACCGAAGGAAGAAAAGGTTTAAATGCAATAAATGTAAAAGTACTTTAATATTTATTACTTAACTTTTTTGAAAACAGCCCGCCGTATTTCGGCGGGTTTTTTCTTGTCTTAAAAAACGGATTAACGCCGTATAAATTCTTTGATATCAAAGAAATAATTTTTCACTGTTCTCTGTGTTATTATCAAAAAAAACGCTTTTTTTATAAAAAATATATCATTAATTAGGTTAAAAAAAGTATATTACAGGTTTTTAACTCATTTAATTTAATATTATGAAACATTTAAAAATGCTCGGATTTTTTGTAATTTATTCTCTGTTTTTATTTTCAGGTTGCGAATCAGTTGACGGTGCACAGAAAGCAGCTGACAGTTTTTTTGAAGCCTATAATAATGTTGATGAAAAAAAGATGGATAATATTTTAGATGAAGAATCTGTTATTGATGCCGGTATTAAAAATGACTTTTACGATGTTTTTTCAGAACATCAAAAAGCATTCGGGAAAATTACAAACTATGAAAGGTACGGCTTCTCAACGAAATCTGATGACGGACTTACTACCGTAACTTTAAAATTTAAGTGCGAAACAGAGCAGGGTACAACCGTTTATGAGAAATTAAAATTTGTAAAAAGAGGGGATGAATACAAGGTTTATGAATATGTCTTTAATACGGTACAATCAAAAATAGACGAAGAATAGACAAAGAAAAACGGGAGATATTAAAAAGACAAAAACAGTGATAATTTAAAAAACTCTCTCCTGTTTTTTTAAAAAAAGTATTAATATTGCAGAAACTTATAAATTAAAAAAGATATGAAAAAAATAATACTTATCGTTTTGATATTTGCAAATGTAAATATTTATGCCCAAAAAGATTCTAAGAAGACGTATTATTATTACAATCAAAAATTCGGAGAACAATACGGAGTTAATCTGACAGCAAAAAACATTGTTTCTACGACGGAGTATGCTAAATTAGGGCTTGAAATCATTAATGATACCGAAGACTTTCTGTTGTTTGAAAAAGATAAGTGCAAATTTGTTGTTGACGGAAATTCCTATTTTCCGAGAAAAAAGAAAAAAGGTGATATAATTTTTCCGAATTCAAAAAGAGTTATTACGGTAAAATCTGCCGGTGAAACAAATTACTTAACAGAAGACATCGATTTTAAGCCGGGCGGGTTTTATACATTCTCTGCTGAAGGAAAAGTTGTTGAGACGGAGCCTTTTCACTTGCCTCCGAACAGAAACGAAATTAATAACGGCATATTTAAAATAAATATGCTGAAATTAAAAAAACAAACAGATGAAACAGTTGTGCAGTTTCGTTGCACTTATACAGGAGACAAAATCGGACTTATAAAACCCTCAAACTGTGTTCTCAGAACAGAAAACGGGAAAGAATGGGCTACGGTAAATTCTAAAGAAAAAATTAAAGTTCTGCAAAAGAATGATAAAGTTAAATTCACCGTAACTTTTAAAATTCCCGGAAAAATAACTGATATGCAATTTGCTGAGATGGACATTGTTTGGAAAAATACTTTCAGCGAATCTGAATTAAAACAGTTGAATTTTGACATTCAACATTTTAATTTAGACAGTAATAAAACGAAGAATAAATAACTTAAGTTCAGACATATTCCCTGCAGAACAGGTGAATAACGATAACGTTGCAAGGTTTATACTTTTTTGTTTTCAGCATTTTTTTAGTTTTTTCAGCATTTTTGTTATATATTTACAGTAAATTTAAACGCCGAAAATTAAGACATTGACAATCTTCAGGTATATTTTAAAGTTGCTGAAAAAGAATAATGAACTTGCAGACACTGAGCCGCTTCAGCAGTCGCTTATGCTCAGTTTTGTTTTAGTTATCTCAACGTTAACAAGCTTCATTTTTTCACTTGCTCATTTATTTTTTTTTGAAAGGAACATAGGTTTTATGTTGCTTGCTTTTTTTGTAATTTTCACTTTATTTCTGATTCTTTTTAAAGTTACAAATAAATATACCTTGGTTTCTTTTCTCACAATTATTATGATGACAACACTGTTTTCACTGATAATTTTATTGGGAGCCGGAAATAAAACAGGGCTTATGTGGGGACTTACTTTTCCTGTTATAGTTGCATTTACCGCAAAATATCGTAATTATAATATTTGGTCTTTATTGTTTTTATCAATAAATTTAATTATATTTTTTACGCCGAATAATATAAGTTTTTGGGCAAAGTATTCCGATGACGTAATTATGAGATACCTTCTTGCATATATTATAACCTATGCACTTATAGAATTTTATTTAAGATTAAGACAACAAGCAATATACGAAAGAGAGAAGGAACTGATAGAAACAAAACATAAGCTTCTTCAAAAAGATAAATTTATCTCTTCTTTATCTTATGAAATAAGAACGCCTTTGAATAATATTGCCGGTATCATAAACCATCAAAGAGACATAATTAACGAAAATGTTTTGGAGGAAATTGAAATGTCGGTAAGTAATTTAGCAGCAATAATTAATAAAATTTCAGAATATACCGAGGAAACAGTACTGTATATAACAGGAAAAAAAACATCTTACAATATTAACAGCATAATAAGCAGATTAAGTGAATTGTTCCGAACTGATAAATATTCAAAACTTCGCCTTAATCTGTATCTTTCTGATAACGTGCCGGATAAGGTTTACGGAGACAGGATAAGTTTTATGCAGTTACTTATATCTTCTGTTGACTTTTTCTTCAATTATTCAAATGAAAATACATTAAAACTTGATATCGTTTCACAAAAATCGGAAGAAAATAGTGTTATTATTAAAATTTCAGGTAAATACGATAATCTTATATTCCCTCAAAATATTAACACAGACAGGTTTCTTGAAGACATAAAAGATTTAAACATAATTAAAAAAATTTCGGAATCTCTCGGAGGAAGTGTTACTATACTGAGAAATAACAACCTTTTTACTTTATTTTTTACTTTTAATTCTGAGATTTTGCCGGATAAAGACGTTCAGTATAAAACACAGGAAAGCTTGAAAACAGTAAAACATTATACTTCAAAAAAAGTAAAACTTAAAGATGCCAATATTTTGCTGGTAGAAGATGATATAATTAACAGCAAAGTAATGACACTTAATATTAAAAAACATGTTAATAAAATAATAATTGCCGAAAACGGTAAAGAAGCTTTAGATAAGTTTTTTGAAACAAAAGTCGATATTATTTTAATGGATATAAGAATGCCTTTTATGGACGGTTTTAAGACTACTGAAAAAATCAGAAAAGCAGAAATAGGTACAGGCTCACACGTTCCTATTATTGCTGTTACCGCTAATGCATCTTCCGATGTCAAGAAACGTTGTTTCGAAGTTGGGATGAATGATTACACCACAAAACCTACAAATTATAAACTGCTTCTTAAGAAGATGAGAAAACTGCTGGAGGAATAAGTTAAAGATTCACTAATCCTCTGTATTAAAAATAAAAAAAAGAGTTGTTCGGAAAAGGACAACTCTTTTTTTATATCGCATCAAATTTATCGCTCCCAGTATTGCGGTTTTAAGTCATTATTTCTTTGCATCCAGTAATCTTCATTTACTATTTTATTGTCTAAAGTTTTGAGTTTTCTGTCGTAGACCCAAATTACCGGATTGAAAATCAAATCAGTAACCGCAATATTATAAGTTACTTGTCCGTCATCTGTTTTAGGCTGAACAACTTCCGTAATAACCTCAAACCCGTTATGTTCCAATAATCTTTTCAGAAAATTCATTCTGTCCTCAGTAACTCCTTTTTCAACAAAAGTTACTAAAACATCTTCAATTTTTCCGAATTCGTGCTTAATCGGCATACTCATAATCTAAATATTTAAAATGTTAGCTACAGAATTAATATAGTCATAAAACGGACTGTAAAGGCCTAAAAAGAACAATGCTGTAACAACAGCAATTAATCCTGCCCTTGTCATAAAATCACTTTTAAAATAAGGTATCGGGTTTTCGCTTCTGCGAAGAAAAGCAGCACGCACTACCAACAAGTAATAATACAAAGAAATTGTAACATTTACTACGGCAATGAATACAAGTATATAATATCCTTTACTTGCAGCAGCAGTATATAAGAAAAATTTTCCGAAGAATCCGGCAATAGGCGGTATTCCTGCTAATGAGAATAATGCAATCATCATTGTAAGACTCAACATCGGGTTTGTTCTGTAAAGACCGTTGTAATCGTCAATATTTTCTTTACCGCTTGCAAGTGAAACAACCTGAACAACTCCAAAAGCTCCGATATTAGAAAAGATATAAATTGCCATAAAATAGATTACGGTTGAGACTGCTAAATTATCAGCAGATAACATACCCATCATTATAAAACCGGCTTGTGCAACGGATGAAAATGCCAAAAATCTTTTAAGATTTTGTTGTCGTAACGCAAAAAAGTTTCCGATAAACATTGTAAGTATCGAAATTCCGTAAAGCATCGGTATCCATACGTCAATTAATTCTCTCAACGTAACAAATAGTGTTACCATTAAAATGAAAACAGCAGATGCTTTTGATATAACGGACAGATAGTTTGATACAGGCGTCGGGGCACCTTCATAAACGTCTGCAGTCCAAAAATGAAACGGAACCAGAGATATTTTAAAAGCTAAACCTGCAAAAAACATTATTAATCCTGCAACAGAGAGATAAGAATGCCCTATATTTCCGGCTAATTCCGAAAAATATAAACTGCCTCCGTCGGCATATAAAAATGATATTCCGAATAAAAATATACCGGAAGATAATGCTGCCGAGAGTATTAATTTTATACCTGCCTCCGACGATTTTCTGTTGTAGATATCGTAAGCTGCCAGAGCAGCAACCGGTAAAGTAGAAAGTTCCAGGGATATATAAAGCATCAGGAAATTTCGAGATGATATCATAAAAAACATTCCCAGCAGAGAAGCAAAAATCAAAGCATAAAATTCTCCCGTTTTTCCGTGTTTCAAACTTTTTTGATTAATCCAGGAAACAGCTAAAAGTAAAATCAGCAGTACTCCGACATTTAAAATGTTTTTAAAGCCGTAAACTAACGGATTTGTAACAAACATTCCGCCAAAGAGCATACCTGATTTTAAAGGGATAAATCCTATTATCGTATGAATTGCAAATAATCCTATCGCAATATAGTTAACAGATTTTTTATTTTTATCGGGAACGAAAATATCTGCTAAAATCAAAATTAATATGACAATCGTCAATACTAATTCGTGTCTCATTAACAACATACTGTCTAAATTCATATCTTAAAAAGATTTATATTGTTTTAAAGTAATTTTTCTATAAACGGGGTTATACTGTCTGAAATAATACCTCCCCACCAAAAAGGCAATATTCCTATTAAAGTTATAAACAGAACAAGAATAAACGTTCCTGCTTTTTCATACCAGGTAATTCGCGGGAGATTTTTAAATTCGGGCGTTGTCGGTCCCATAAGCATCATACCTACGACACGCAGAATATAAACTGCCGTTACAACAATAGATGAAACTGCAAGTATTGTAATTACTCTGTGAAATGTATCGGCATGCTGAAATGCTCCTACAAAAATATTCATTTCGGCAACAAAACCGGAAAAGCCGGGTAAGCCGAGGTTTGCCATCCCTGCAATAACATAAATTGCACCTGCAACAGGAATTACATTTAATAAACCGCTCATTTTAGTAACAATTCTTGTATGTGTTCTTCCGTAAATAATACCTATCATTGCAAAGAAAAGTGCCGTAATAAATCCGTGAGATAATGACTGTAACATTGCTCCTTTCCATGAAATCTCATTCATCATCAACAGTGCTAATAACACTAATCCTAAATGACTTACAGAGGAGTAAGCGTTTATATATTTTAAATCTTTCTGTTTTATTGCTGCCAAAGCTCCGTATAAAACTCCTATTACTGCGAGTACCATAAAGAAATTAGCCCAATAATGAGCTCCTGCCGGCATAACATACATTGCTACTCTGAAAATACCGTATCCGCCGAGTTTCATTAATACGCCCGCATGAAGCATTGAAACAGCCGTAGGTGCCGAAGCATGACCGTCGGGAGACCAAGTGTGAAACGGGAATAGCGCTCCTATAACTGCAAAACCTATGAAAAGAAACGGAAAGAATAATTTTTGAGCCGATTCGGGAATATTAACATTGGCTATTTCAAAAATATTAAAAGTAAGTGCTCCGCCGTCAGCATTTGAGTTAAAATAAACTCCTAAGATTCCTACCAAAAGCAAAGCAGACGCACCCATAAGCATTAATGTAAGTTTCATAGCCGCATACTCTCTCGGTCCGCTGCCCCAGATACCTATCAATAAATACATCGGAATTACGGCTATTTCATAAAAAACAAACATCGTAAATAAATCAACTGATATAAAGAATCCGAAAACTCCTGATGCTAAAATTATGAGCGATATAAAAAACTCCTTAGGCAAATCATCAACTTTCCAAGATATAAAAACTCCCGTAAGTACAATAATTGAAGTAAGAAGTATCATTAATACGGAAATTCCGTCAACACCTATTGCATAATGAATGTTAAGCGGAGCAAACCACATAACGTCTTTAGTAAAAACCATTATATCCGTATTTCCGGATGCTCTTTCCTGCAAATATTGATAAATGAGGTTGAAAGACATTAAGGTTTGGATTATAAAACCGACCAAAGCAACAACTCTGTATTGTTTTATTCCTTTTGCAAATACCAATGCCGCAACCGTCAGAACCGGGACTATTACAAATAATGTTAAAATATCCATTGTAAATTCTTTATCAGTTTTAATTTAAAAATAACCAAGCAATCATAATCAACATTAACACACCGGAAATAAAAAACATAGCATAATCCTGAACTCTTCCTGACTGTAATCCCTTTAGTTTAGAACTTATCCAAACAGTTCCGTTACCTATTCCGTTCATTGTTCCGTCAACAATATGCCTGTCAAACCAAGCAAAAGGTGCCGATATGTATTTGAAAATTATAGTTTTAGTTATAAAAAAGTAGATTTCATCAATATAAAATTTATTAAATGTCCATTTATGAACTCTCCCGAAAGCGTAAACAAATCGTGTTGCCAAATCATTTTCTTTTTTGTAGAACAGAACGGCAAGAAGTATTCCTATAACACCTATACCTATTGATGCACCTGCAATATTCCAGTCTATGTGAGAATGAAAAGGTGTATTATCAGGAGAAACAATCTCACTAAACGGAATAAATCCTGAGCCTATAGTCATTATTGCTAAAATAATAAGAGGCAATGTCATTGAGAAAGGAGCCTCGTGCGGTTTATGTTTATAATCCGGATTATTCCACCAAAAAATTCTGAAATAAAGTCTGAACATATAAAATGCCGTCATGCCTGCAACTATAAATCCTATTATAAATACAGGCATATTATGCTCAAAAGCTGCCAAAAGAATTTCGTCTTTACTGAAAAATCCTGCTAAAGGCGGAATACCGGAGATTGCCAATGCCGCAATCAAAAATGTTATGTTAGTAACAGGCATATACTTTCTCAAACCGCCCATATCCTGCATATAATTGCTGTGAACGGCATGAATTATAGCTCCTGCACCCAAGAAAAGAAGAGCCTTAAACATAGCGTGTGTAAACAGGTGGAACATAGCAGCCGTGAAACCTACGCCTTCATGTCCTCCGTAACCTGATACCCCGAGAGCCAACATCATATATCCTATTTGCGACATAGTAGAAAATGCTAAAACACGCTTTATGTCATTTTGCGTAATAGCAATAATTGCTGCAAAAAGTGTTGTAAATGCACCTACCCACGCAACGACATGCAATGCAAATCCGTCATCGAAGAAATAAAACATAGGGAACATTCTGGCAACAAGAAATACTCCGGCAACGACCATAGTTGCTGCATGAATCAATGCAGAAACCGGTGTAGGGCCTTCCATAGCATCAGGTAACCAAATGTGTAAAGGGAACATTGCCGATTTTCCCGCACCTCCTATGAATATTAGAATTAAAGCCCAGGTCATTACGGACAGTCCCATAAAAATACTTGACTGCACTTTAAGAGTATTAATGAAATCTAAATTGCTGAGTATTTTAAAGTCAAATGTTTCTGCAAAATAAGATACGGCTAAAATACCTACAAGGAAAAAGAAATCTGCAAAGCGTGTTACGATAAAAGCTTTCTTTGCCGCTAAAACTGCCGACGGCTTTTCAAAATAGTAACCTATCAGCAAATATGATGAAACACCTACCATTTCCCAAAAGATGTATATTTGGAAAAGGTTTGTTGATAATACCAAGCCCAGCATAGAGAAAGTAAATAATGAGAGGTAGGCGTAAAATCTGGTAAATCCCGGTTCTTTTTTCATATATCCGATGCTGTAAAAATGCACCATAAGAGAGATTAGGGGAACTACTATAAGCATTACGGCAGATATAGGATCCAGAAGTATTCCCATATCAATATGAAGAGTTTCCGTAAAATTTATCCAAACCGTATTATACGCATAAATTTTTTGATATACTCCGTCAACTTTTCCGTAATCGAAAAAATATTTATATGCCGTATAAAAGGATATGAGTGCGGTTGTAAGCAGCCCCAATGTTCCCAAATATCCTGAAACAGGTTCTTTTATCCTTTTATAGTTAAGTCCCAAAATAAGGAACATAAATAAGGGTATTAACGGTATTAAAACTGTATAAGTTAAATCCATTTTTATTTAAAATTTCATTGTTTCCAAATCGTCTGTTTTTAAACTCATAATCAGTCTGTACAGATTAATTATGATAGCTAATGCTAATGCTGTTTCGGCGGCGGCAACAGCGATTATAAAAATTGAAAAAACAGCACCGCCTAATGCTTCCGGGAAAAGGTATTTATTAATAATTACAAAGTTTAGTGCGGCAGAGTTTAAAATTAACTCTACGGACATCAACATAGCAATTAAATTTTTTCTGGTAGCAAACCCGTAAACACCTATAAAAAATATAATTGTGCTGAGGGTTAATATTTCATAAATACTGACACCTAAAATCATAATTCGGTTATTTTTGTTCGTTACTTTTTTGCGGTTTGTTTGTTTTTGCAATAACTATTGCTCCTACCATAGCAGCTAACAGTAAAATACTGATTACCTCGAAGGGTAAAATATATCCTTTATCTCCGTAATTTAAAAAAGCTAATCCTATATCTTCTATGCTTGTTTCTTTTGCCTGACTTTCGGCAATATTTACAAAATTGTGCGACCAAACGGCAATAAGAGTTAAAACTATTCCTGCTAAACTTATTCCTCCCGCCAGTAATTTCCTCCAAAAAGGTGTAGGAGGTAAGGGGGTGTTTATTTTTTCTACCAACATAACGGAATTAACATAGAGAACTATAATGCCGCCGGCGTAAACAGTAAGTTGTACCGCTCCGAGAAAGAAAAATTCTATCATAAAGTAAATACCTGCCATACCTATAAGAACAAAAAGCAAGTATATAATTGATCTCATAATATTACGATTACTTACTGCCATAACGGCAAAAATAATCATAAGAACTGCTATAATGTAAAAGATAATTCTTTCCATTTTTTATCCTTTTATTCCGCTCATTAATTTTGAGCCGGGTTTGTTTAAAACTTTTGTTAACTTACTTCTGTCGTATTGAACATGATGAAAATTCTGTCCCCATTCCAAAGCATCCTGCGGGCAGGCTTCGATACATAATCCGCACATAGTACACATTTCAAGATGATATATGTGTTTTACTAAATATCTCTTATTTTTCCCTGTTTCGGGGTCCGGCTTTTTGTCGCCGAAAACCTCCAGCGAACCGTTAGGACATGCCGATACGCAAAGTGTACAGGCATCGCACTTATGTTCATTGTTTTCGTTGTGGTAAAGTGTGATTTCTCCTCTGAAACGATCAAACATTTTCAGAGTATCGATATTATCGGGATATTGCTGGGTAATAACGTATTTTCTTGTAAAAAGATTAACAAAAAAATACTTGCCCGTTATTCGCATTCCGGTAAGAAGTGTTTTTGTTCCGTTAATTATATCTGAAAAATAACTCATAATTTTATGTTAAAGGGTTAAACCTAACCAAACCATCAATGCCATTAAAACAATGTTAACCATATTTATAGGAAGCAGATATTTCCATTCTAATGTCAAAAGCTGGTCAATTCTGAATCTCGGGAAAGTCCATCTGAACCACATAAAAAGGAAAATAACTCCAATGACTTTTATTGTAAACCAAAATAACCCGGCAAACGGAATAGCATCGGTAATTCCGAAAGGCGATAACCAGCCTCCGAAGAATAAAACCACGGCTATTGATGCGATTATAAACATATTCACAAACTCAGCCAAGAAATAATATGCGAAATTCATACCTGAATACTCTGTGTGAAAGCCGGCACCGAGTTCTGATTCTGCTTCTACCAAATCAAAAGGAACCCTGTTTGATTCAGCCGTTCCTGCAATCATAAATATCATAAATGCTATGACGGCGGGAATATGTCCTTGAAATATAAACCATCCGTCTTTTTGAAGTTCGATTATTTCGGATATTTGCAAAGTTCCTGCAAGAACAACCATTGTAACAATTGCCATTCCTACGGAAAGTTCATAACTTATCATTTGAATACCGGTACGCATACCTCCTATAAGAGAGTATTTATTGTTACTTGCCCAGCCTGCAAGAAAAATTCCGATTACACCTATTGATGATACCGAGGTTAAGAAAAACAGACCTATGTTAATATCAAAAGCTTGAATTTCTTGCGAGAACGGAATTAACGCCAGTGACATCAATGCTGTGGTAATAACAAAATAAGGTGCTATTCGGTATAACTGACTGTCGGCTTTTACGGTTCCCGTCAATTCTTTTGAAACTAGTTTAAGAGCATCGGCAATTGTTTGAAATAATCCGAAAGGTCCGACTCTGTTCGGTCCGAGACGTAATTGGAAAAATCCTGCAACTCGTCTTTCAAGCCAAACGAGCAAGAGTCCGAGTATTGCAAAAATACCTAGATAAGCAGCGGCAATTAGTATAAGTTCGGTAATATGCGTTGCTTCTTCGGACATATATTCGAGCAGCAAATTATGAATATCGGTAAAAATATTTAAAACCATAGTTTGATAATTTTATCTGTCAATATCAGGAACAACAATATCAATAGTTGATAATACGGCAACTAAGTCGGCAATTTTTAATCCTTGTGTCATTTTATTCAGAGCCGTAAGGTTTGCAAAACCGGGAGAGCGGAATTTTACTCTGTAAGGAAATTTCTGTCCGGTACTTTTTACAAAGATACCGAAATCTCCTCTTGCGGCTTCTACTCTTTGCAAATAATCACCTTCCGGAAGTTTTATAACAGCTTTTGTTTTTACTCTGTATTCCCCTTCAGGAATTTTATCAACTAATTGCTCTAAAATAGAAAGAGATTGCCACATTTCTTGAATTCTTACCTTATAGCGGGCATAAGAATCTCCCTCTGTAAAAATTGCTTCTTCAAAATCGACTCTGTCGTATGCACTGTAAGGGTGTATTTTTCGAATATCGCAAGAAATGCCGGATCCTCTTGCCGTTGGTCCGTTAAGTCCGTATGCAACAGCATCTTTTTCGGATATATAGCCGACTCCTTCAATACGTTTTCTGAAAATTACGTTGTTTGTAAGGAGTTTGTCATATTCAGGAAGTTTTTTCTTAAAGTGTTTGATAAATTCTTTTACCCTTTTGACGAAATTTTCGTGCAGGTCATACCTTAAGCCTCCTATTACGTTGTAGTTCATTGTAAGACGAGCACCGCAGGTTTCCTCAAAAATGTCGTTAATCATCTCTCTTTCACGGAAGCCGTACATAAAAGTTGTTAACGCACCTATGTCCATTCCCATAACTCCCCACCAAAGAACGTGTGATGAGATACGAGTAAGTTCATCCATCATGGTTCTGATAACCTTAATTCTGTCAGACACTTCAATGTTCAGTGCTTTTTCAACTAAAAGGCATACAGCCTCGTTGTTCATATGAGACGAAAGATAGTCTAACCTGTCGGTTAAATGAATAATTTGTTTATAGGTGTTCCGTTCGCACATTTTCTCAATTGAGCGATGGATAAAACCTAAATCCATGTCAACATTTCTGATTATTTCTCCGTCAAGTTTCAGCAACAACCTCAGAACTCCGTGCGTTGCAGGGTGTTGCGGACCCATATTGAGAAAATACTCCTGTGTTTTAAGTTGATCTGTTAAGAATTCTTCCATATCTTGTTTATCTTATCAGCATATTAATGTCGGTATAATCTTTTCTCATAGGATAGCCTTTGTCCCAGTCTTCGGGGAGGAAAAGATGTTTTAAATCGGGGTGATTTTTAAATTTTATGCCGAAAAATTCGTGTGCTTCAATTTCATTAAAATAAGCAGCGGGAAATATATCGTGAATTGTATCGATTTCGGCATTTTCTCTTTCTGTTTTTACCGTAATCTGAATTAGTTTTCGGGTTTTAACAGATTCTAAATGATAAATTACTCCTAATTCTTCTCCGAAGTCTACACCTGTCAATGAAAACAAATAATCGAAAGAGAGTTCGCCGTCATCTTTTAATTTTTGCATTAAATCTCTTATCTTATCTTTATTTGCCTCAATTCTTAAAAAATCAGACTCTTCACCGGAGAAAACTAACCCCTCGAATATTTTTTCAATTTTATTTTTAATTTCGGTATTTGTCATAATACAATTATTTATGAAGACCTTCGTCAAAACCGTCAATAGGATTATGTTTTGTGCGATATGCCATGCTTTCGTTTTTTATTTTATTTTGAAGAGCCAGCATTCCGTCAAGTAATGCTTCCGGGCGAGGCGGGCACCCCGGAACGTAAACATCAACAGGGATAATGTGGTCGGCTCCTCTTACAACTGCGTATGAGTTGAAATAGAAGGGGCCGCCGGATACGGCACATGCACCCATTGCAATAACATATTTGGGCTCAGCCATTTGGTCGTATAAACGACGTAAAACAGGAGCCATTTTTGTTGTTATTGTTCCTGCTATAACTATTAAATCTGCTTGGCGGGGAGTCGGTCTTGCTACTTCAAAACCGAATCTTGACCAATCGTGCCTTGCTGCACCTGTTTGCATCATTTCTATTGCACAGCAACTTGTTCCGAAATACAGAGGCCAAAGTGAGTTTTTTCTGCCCCAGTTTATTACACTGTCTAATGTAGTAACAACAATGTTTCCTCCGTTTCCTGCAGGAAGTATCGTTCCCGGGAAATCTTTAAGTTTTGTTTTTTTTACTCCCATCTTAATGCTCTTTTTTTCCATGCGTAAAGTAAGCCTATTCCCAAAATTAAAAGAAATATTGCTATTTCTAAAAGTGCAACGGCTCCTACTTGTTTAAAAACTACTGCCCAAGGTATCAGGAAGATTACTTCTATATCAAATATTAAGAAGATAATTGCAAACAGATAATAACCTACTTTAAATTGTATCCAGGTTTTTCCTATTGTCTGCATACCGCTTTCATACGGTTCTTTTTTTCGTTCATTTTCAGATTTGTATGAAATGAGGTTTGAGAGAAAGTTTGCTATAAGTATAAGAGCAACACCTGCAAGAGGAAAGACTAATAATGCTTCAATTCCCATATTAAAAGTTTAATCGGATTGTTATTATTAATGTCATTGATATTACGGTGCGAAATTAAAAAAAAAATAAAAAAAAAGTCATTTTATTTTCGGCACTTATGAAATGATGTATGTAATATGTTGATTTTATTATATATATATTAATATATGTTATTAAATATAATTTTTAGTTTTATCGAAAAAAAAGACTATAATTTGTAAATAATTGAATTAATATTCATACCTGAGCCTACGGAAGCAAACATAATTAAATCTCCTTTACTTATTTTATGTTCAGGGTATCTGCCTTTTAAAATGTCATCATAAAGTGTAGGAATGGTTGCTACGGAACTGTTTCCTAATTTATTAATGCTCATAGGCATTATTCCTTCAGATATCTCTTTTTGGATTATACCGAAAAGTTTATAAAAGCGTTTTATAATGGCATCGTCCATTTTTTCGTTTGCTTGATGTATTATAACCTTTTTCAGGTCTGTTATTTTGTATCCTGAATTGTCTAATGCGTCTTTCATTGCTTGCGGCACTTTTGTTAAAGCATATTCATAAATTTTTCTGCCGTGCATTTTAATGTATCTTACATTTTGGTCAACGTAAGGATTATTTGATTTTCCCGCAAAAAGATAAAATGCTTCTTCATAAGTATCGGTTCTTACCGAAAAAGATATAAAACCGTTTTTTTCGTTGCTCTCTTGTGCCTCTATGACGGCAGCTCCTGCACCGTCGGCAAAAATCATAGAATCTCTGTCATATTTATCATTAACACGGGAGAGCGTTTCGGCACCTACAATCAGAATACGTTTTGCCATTCCGGAATTTATGTAAGAATGAGCTTGAATAAACGCTTGTACCCATCCGGGACATCCGAATAAAATATCATAGGCTATACAGTTCGGGTTTTTAATTTTAAGATAGTGTTTTACTCTTGATGAGATATTAGGGAGGAGGTCTGATTGAATATTTCCGCTGTGAACATCACCGAAATTATGAGCCAAAATTATATAATCAATTGTTTCTTTGTCAATTCCTGCGTCTTCAATTGCTTTTTCTGCGGCAAAACCGGCAATATCGGAAGTGTTCATATTGCTGTCGGCATATCTTCGTTCTTCAATACCTGTTATGGCATTAAATTTTTTTATAATATCTTCTCCCGTTTCAGGAATAATTTTTTGGTCTTCCGAAAAGAAATCTTGCTTAAGAAAAGCTTCGTTTTTTACAATTTTTTTCGGGGTATAACTTCCGGTTCCCGTAATTACCGTATTCAAATATTTCATTGTCATAATTTTTTCTAACAATCAGCAAAACTGAAATTTTATTTTTTAAAAACAATATAAAATATACTTTTTTAACAATTTTTTAGATTTTAATATAATTTGATTGTTATCATTTTTTACGTATTTAACAGTAATAATGTTATTTTTGCCGTTTTCCGAATTAAAATATATTTAGATAGTAATGAG
>Ga0256840_1002166_pt1 | contig 17564 bp, 18 predicted proteins | sample 355202metaG_FD_185969 | JGI IMG/M metagenome (GOLD analysis project Ga0256840, IMG submission 185969) | Hydrothermal vent microbial communities from Mid Atlantic Ridge, Atlantic Ocean - 355-202 | ecosystem: Environmental > Aquatic > Marine > Hydrothermal vents | place: Atlantic Ocean: Mid... | reverse complement strand
TTAAAGACCAAACACTCTTTTATAAAAAAGATATAGATTTAACTTCTGAAGATTTCTCTCCTGTGAAAAAAATACTTCCTTCTAAAAAAATCATCAAACTACGTGATAAAAACAAACTCGAAGTACGTCTGCCTTCTGGGATTTGGAAAAGTACCAAACATGCGGATGAAGAGTATATAGAAAAACTATTGAAAAAAGAGAAGTATCACTTCTTCCGTAAAAAGAAATAGCATGTAACCAAAATGTTTCCAAGATATTTTATACTTCGCACAATCCAATCGGATATCACACTTTTCTAAAGGAAAAACAACATGACATTTAAAAAACTTGTAACAGCAGCTCTTGTAGCTTCAGTAGCACTTACAGCAGCACAAGCAGACGAACTTAAAGGTAGAGGCGCATCTTTCCCTGGTCCAGTATATAAAGCATGGACAGCAGGATACTTTAAAGCAACAGGTAAAAAAGTAAACTATACACCAACAGGTTCAGGTGATGGTATCAAATCTATCAAAAAAAGAATGGTAGACTTCGCAGGTTCAGACAAACCGTTAAAACCAGAAAAACTTAGAGATGCAAAACTTTACATGTTCCCTTCAGTGGTTGGGTCTATCGTACTTGCCTATAACCTTGATGGTGTAAAAGATGGCGAACTTAAACTTAGCCGTGCAGCAATCGATGCTATCTTTACAGGTAAAGCAAAATTTTGGGATGACGCAGTCATTACAAAAGAAAATGCAGGACTTAAACTTCCACACGAAGCGATTACAACCTGTGTAAGAGCAGACAAGTCAGGTACAACATTTAACTTTACCTACTTCCTTAACAAAATTGACGAAGCTGTAAAAGTAAGTAAAAAACCAACATGGGAAGCAGCAAAAGTAGTTGCAGGTAAATCTAACTCAGGTGTATCAGCAAACATCCAACAAATCAAAGGGTCTATTGGTTACATTGAGTACTCTTACAAAACAAAACTTGGTCTTCCAGCAGCACAAGTAGAGAACAAAGAGGGTCACTTCATTAACCCAACAGTAAAATCTTTCCAAGATGCAGCAAAATATGCTTCATGGACAGCTGACAATGACTTCTATGCAGTCATCGGTGACCCAGCAGGTGCAACTTCTTACCCTATCGTAGCGGCTACGTTTATCCTTCTTCCAGAAGAAAAAACAGCAACAAACAAAGAAGTCACAGCATTCATGGAATGGGCGTATACTAACGGTGACAAAGCAGCAGCAGACCTTGGGTATGTACCACTTCCAGCTTCTACAAAAGATGCGATTAGAGGATACTGGGAAACTAAAAAAATCAAATAATTTTTCTCCCTTTTCTTATCATTTCAGTACCTTTGGTACTGGGGTGATATTTTAGTAACCACTTGCAGGATTTGTTTGTAAGTTTCCTCCTATTGTTGGTGGTTACCAAAATGTTACCAAATTTTCATAAAATCGCAAACTTCAAAAAAAGGGCATATATCATGGGTGGAAAACTCTTCCGAAATTTCTCATTTTTTTCAGCTACACTCTCCTTTTTCTTACTTGTAGGTATCTTTGCTATTCTCTTTACCTATGCGCAAGATGCACTGCACGAATTTGGTTTTGATTTTCTCTGGACAGAGCAGTGGGAGCCTGGTGAAGATGATGAAGGCGGTATCTTTGGTGGGTACATTCCTATTATCGGTACACTTCTTTCTACTGTTATCGCTATGCTTATAGCCACACCGCTTGCGATGGGTATCGCTATTTTCCTTACGGAGATTGCTTCGATTAATGTGGCAAAGCCTGTCTCTATCGCTATTGAGTTACTTGCAGCCATTCCGAGTATTATCTACGGTATGTGGGGCTTGTTTTATTTTGCACCAATTGTGCAGGCTACCTTTGGTGGGAATGGTGTTGGGCTACTTACGGCGGGGCTTGTCTTGGCGATTATGATTATTCCTTTTATGGCTGCGATTACCCGTGACTCTATGAACACTACACCCAATGTACTCAAAGAATCAGCCTATGCGATGGGTGCGACGAAGTTTGAGGTGATTAAAGATGTGGTGATGCCTTATTCTAAAGGTGGAATTATCGGTTCTATTATTTTAGCCCTTGGACGTGCCCTTGGTGAGACGATGGCAGTGGCATTCCTCATCGGTTCTGTGATGCATACCGTAGGTAAAGTCACCGACCCTACCACGTCTATCCCTGTACTTTTGGCAAACAACTTCTCAGAAGCAGAAGATTTGGAGATGAGTTCTATGTACTTCTTGGCACTCATTCTTTTTGTAGTGAGTTTTGCTATTATTTCTATAGCAAAGTTTTATTTTTTAGGAAGAAATCCATCAATGAAAAAGGTTAAATAATGAATAGACTTTTACTCAACAAAATTATTCTCATTCTCTCCACGCTTTCGGCAGTCATAGGTATTTCATTTCTCTTTTGGATTCTTGCGACACTTTCATATAAAGGGATTACAAGTATCCACTGGAGTACCTTTACCAATGACTTGGTAGAGGGAGGCATACGCAACCTGCTTGTAGGGCAGTTTACTATGGCACTCATGGCAACAGTTGTAGCTGTACCTGTGGGTATGATGGCAGGTATCTATTTGCGTGAGTATGGACATGGCTCTAAATTGGCTTCAGTCATACGTAATCTCTCAGATGTGATGATGTCTGCACCGTCCATCGTCATAGGTGTTTTTGTTTATGCCTTGCTTGTGGATCCTTTTGGAGGGTACAACGGTTGGGCTGGGGTAGTAGCCTTGGCGATTATGATGATACCTATCATCATCTCTACCACCGACAATATGTTGGCCCTTGTCCCTACAGAACTACGTGAAGCAGGTATGGCACTGGGTGGAAGCAAGCACAAGATTATCTTACAGATAGTGGTACGTGCTGCTAAAGTAGGGATTACCACAGGTGTGTTGCTATCGTTTGCACGTATCATCGGAGAGACAGCACCATTGCTCTTTACCTCTGCGAACAATCAGTTTTTTACCATGGATTTGTCAGGACAGTTCCCCTCACTTACCGTGAGTATCTATAACCTTGCGACCTATCCAGATGCAGAGAGTAGAGAACTTGCTTGGGCAGCGTCGTTTATATTGACAGCGATTGTACTGTGTATCAATCTCATCGGGCGTTTTGCCATTAGAAATAAGAAATAAGAAGAAGGAAAACAGAATGAACAAAGACAACTTGGTAATGGAATTAAAAAATTTCACCTTTACCTACGCAGGTGCTCCCAAGCCCTCACTCAATAAAATTAACCTTCCTATTGAAGCCAATAAAATTACCGCGATGATAGGCCCAAGTGGCTGTGGTAAATCTACCTTGCTTCGTGCGATGAACCGCATACATGACCTTTACCCAGGGAACACGTATGAAGGGAAGATTAACCTCTATAGAGCAGATGGAAGCAAACAAAACATTTTGGAACTCAAAAAAGAGAATGACTTTATCAACCTGCGTCAAGAAGTAGGGATGATTTTTCAAAAGCCTACACCGTTTCCGATGAGTATCTTCGATAATGTTGCTTATGGACTGAGACTCTCTGGTATTAAAAACAAAAGTGAACTTGAAGGGCGTGTAGAAAAAGCCCTCAAGGGTGCAGCCATCTGGGATGAAACCAAAGACAGACTCAAAGAGTCAGCACTGGGAATGTCTGGTGGACAGCAACAGCGCCTGTGTATCGCAAGAGCTGTGGCACTCAAACCTAGAGTACTTCTTTTTGATGAGCCTACCTCTGCACTTGACCCTATCAGTACAGGTGCCATAGAAGAGCTCATCGCCGAGATAAAAAATGAAGTTTCAGTCGTTATCGTGACACATAATATGCAACAAGCAAGCCGTCTGAGTGACTACACGGCATTTATGTATTTAGGTGACTTGGCAGAGTTTGACAAGACAGACAAGATATTCCTCAACCCAACACAGAAGTTGACGGAAGATTATATTACAGGGAGATTTGGATAATGTTAGCAGGATACGTAGAAGCAAGACACGCAGTAAGAGATAGCGTTTTAGAGGTCCTTCAAGGCTTGGCAACAGCAAACAAAGCAGGACTTGAAGCGCTTAAAGAGAAGGATGCAAATGCTTTGGCAACAGCAAGAAAAAACCTCAAAGAGATTGCTACAGCAACAGAGAAAATAGACAATGATATTGTCCTCATATTTGCAAAATTTTCACCAGAAGCTAGGGATCTTAGAGAGATGGTCTCTTACTTAAAAGTGACTTCGGCGATGAATAGGGTACGTGGTAATATCAATAATTACTTAAAAAATATGCAAAGTATGTTACTAGAAGATAATGCCGTCATTGTTGAACTAATTCAAAATTCTTTGGTGATTAACAAATGCACAGTTAATGCTTTTGACTACACATTAACCATGTTCCAAACCTTCGATGACAATGACAAAATAAAAAACCTCGCTTCAAAAATAGATGTAGAGTACTCTAAAACAGATGATATTTATACACTTCTAGAAAAAGAGGTCATCCAAAAGATATGTGGTGCAGACGGGCTTGCAGAAGAGTATTTTAATCTACTGAAGTATATTCGTAAAAATCTTAAGATTATTGATAGACTAGATAGTATGGCGCAGAGAGTTATTTTTGCAAGAATGGGTGGAAAGTTATAGTCTTTTAAGTATGCTATAATCTCTCTATGCAAAAAGAGATTGAAATAGTCGTCATAGAAGATGAAGAAGATATATTGGAACTGATAGAGTACCATTTAAACAAAGAGGGGTACACTGTGACAGGTTTTTTGTCAACAGAAAATGTGGAGCAGTTTTTAGAAGAAGAGACCCCCTCTTTGATGTTGGTAGATAGAAATTTACCAGGTATGGAAGGTTCAGAATTTGTCTCGTACCTACGTGAAATCGGCTATGACATCCCCGTTATTTTCTTGACAGCCAAAGACAACGAACATGAACTGGAAGAGGGGTTTGAAGCTGGAGCCGATGACTATATGTGTAAACCTTTTGCACCCAAAGAGTTGACACTACGCGTCAAAGCTTTACTCAAACGTTCAGGGGCATTACAAAAACAAAATAGACTCAAACATAAACAGCTCACCATCGACTTAGCGGACAATGAACTCTTTGTAAAAAAAGAACATGTTGCGCTCACCAATCTTGAGTTTAAACTTTTACATACTTTTATGAAACATATAGACAAACCCCTTACACGTGACTTTCTACGTGATGAGGTATGGGGTGTTGAGGGTGAAGGTGTCAATGACAATGCTGTCAATGTGGCTATCAACAGACTTAAAAACAAAATAGACCCCCAAAATGAACAAAATTATTTTCAGCCTGTTTGGGGTGTTGGCTATAAATTTAACTAAAAATATGTCAATTTGCAATCTTTTTTCTATTTTATAATTTTTCACGCTACACTTACAGCATGAATAAATTAGAAACCCTCAAACACTATTTCGGACATGATGCTTTTCGCCCTTTGCAAGAAGAGGTGGTAGATGCCATTGTTAATGGTGAAGATGTACTGATGATACTCCCCACAGGGGGAGGAAAGTCTCTTTGTTATCAATTGCCTACCTTACTTATGGAAGGGATAACGGTCGTTGTCTCTCCACTACTTGCCCTCATGCACGACCAAGTGGTAGCGTTAAAGGCCAATGACATCTCCGCGGCAATGTTAAGTTCTATGCAAACCCTAGAGGAGAGCCAAGCCATAGAGCAACAACTACGCAATGGCGAGATAAAACTCCTCTATGTTGCTCCAGAACGTCTGACCAATGCTTACTTTTTAAATATGTTGCATCAACTACCGATTAACTTTTTTGTCATAGATGAAGCACACTGTGTCTCGGAGTGGGGGCATGAGTTTCGGGAAAACTATAGACGATTGAGCTTGCTCAAAGAGCAGTTTTCTACTACACCCATCGCTGCGTTTACTGCTACCGCTACGAATGCAGTAGAACAGGACATCGCAACGAACTTAGGGCTTGTAAATCCTAAGCGTGTGCGTGGTTCACTCTTTAGAGAAAACCTGACCATCCATGCACGACACCGCATCAAAGATGGGCGACAGCAACTACTTGAATTTCTCAAACTACATACGGATGAGTCGGGTATCATTTATACTTTATCACGTAAATCGACAGAGGCTATTGCCAGTTTTTTACAAGGCAAAGGCGTAGAAGCCAAAGCTTATCATGCAGGCTTACCCACAGAAGAGAAAAATGCTACTTATGCAGACTTCGTGGCAGACCGTGTGCAGATAGTGGTAGCTACCATCGCTTTTGGTATGGGTATTGACAAGTCTAACATCCGTTTTGTTGTGCATATGACACTGCCAAAAACCCTAGAAAACTTCTACCAAGAGATAGGACGCGCAGGAAGAGATGGGCTAGAAGCTGAGACGCTACTGCTTTACTCTGCAGCAGACATCGTGCAACAAAAGATGTTTATAGAAGACTTGCCAGAAACACCGTATAAAGACCATGCCTTCAACAAGCTTGACAGTATGGTACGCTTTGCCAACTCGGAAAACTGTAGGCATCAAAGCATCGCAGCGTATTTTGATGACCGTATAGAGGCCTGTGGTAGTAAATGTGACAACTGTACAGCCCCAGCATCTGAAAAAGTAGACATCACCACCGCTGCACGCATGATGCTCTCTGCCATCTTACGTACCGAGCAAAACTTTGGACTACACTACATTGTCGATGTGCTCAAAGGCAGTAAAGAACAACGCCTCTTACAAAATGGACACGACAGCTTGTCAGTCTATGGCATAGGAGACGAATATACCAAAAACCAATGGCTTACCATAGGTGACAAGCTTTTAGAGCTAGGCGCTGTAGCCATAGGCGAGTTCAAGGTTTACAAGTTGACAGAGTTTGGGGTAGAGGTCATTAAAGGAGCACACACCATAGACCTCAAAAAAGAACGCCTCACAGTACAAAAAGCAGAAGCCAAAAAGAAAGTCACCTACTTCGACGACTACGATGTAGAGATGTACGACAAACTACGTACATTACGTACCCAAATAGCCTCAGAAAAAGGCATACCACCGTACATCGTTTTCTCAGACAAGACTCTCAAAGACTTGTCTGCCAAAGTACCACAGAACAAAGAAGAGATGTTAGAGGTGCATGGGATTGGGGAAGTGAAATTTGAGCGGTATGGAGAGGCATTTTTGGAGGTGCTAAATGAACAATAAACCTCTCTGTGGCATAGACGAAGCAGGGCGTGGGTGTATTGCTGGGTCTTTGGTGATGGCTGGGGTGGTGTTGACTGGTGAGGTGGAGGGGTTGATGGATTCTAAGAAGTTGACAGAGAAAAAAAGAGAGGCACTTTATCCTCTTATCGTAGAAAATAGCCGTTATCACATTGTCTCATTCTCAGCAGAGAAGGTAGATGAAATGGGGATATCTAAGTGTTTACATGCTGGTTTACTAAGCATCCAAGAACATTTGACCGAAGTTGACTATCTGTTTGATGGTAACAGTACCTTTGGGGTCTCGAACATTAGGACGATGGTCAAGGCAGACGACAAAGTAGCAGAGGTATCAGCTGCGAGTATATTGGCTAAGGTGACAAGAGATAGAGAAATAATAAAGTTTGCAAAAAAGTATCCAGAGTATGGATTTGAGAAACATAAGGGGTATGGAACCAAAGCCCATATGGAGGCTTTAGCCAAGTATGACAGGTGTCCTGTACATCGTAAAACGTTTAGAGTAAAGGTGCTCGATGAGCCACCTTTATTTACATAGCTTTTTTGTCGTTTACCGTAAGTGAACCATCTCTAAGTTCTATTTTGTAAACCTTTTTCCCATTAACATCTTTAGGTTGGAACATCATCATGGCTAACATAGCTTGAGGCTGTTGTGCCAGAACTCCAAAGAGGTGGTTTGAAAGACTAAGGTTTATGTTTGCATCCATCGCACTGATGGCAACCATGGGGTTTTTCTTTAGCGATGACAAGTCTAATGTTTTGTCAATGTCAAAACTAGATGTGAGCTTGAACCCTTCTAACTTTTGGTTTTCAAACATGATATCTTTTACAGAAAAATTTGGAATTTCAAAGTGAATACCATGAGAGATGAGTTCTTGCAAAGTGGCAAGAAGTGCTTTTTCATCGTTCGGGTCGATACTCTCTAATTTTTCAATAGCCTTCATATCAAAGTTATCGGCTTTCATATCGAAAATAAGGGTTTCTAAGGTACTCTCTTTTTGTCCCTCAGTAAAGTGCATAGTATCAATCTGTGTTTGCGCAGTCATAGAAGCAAGATTGTTCTTGACGCTTGAATCAGAATTCACCTTGATGTTATGAATACGCAGTTTAAATTTATCTTGTGCACGCATGTGAATCTCTTCTATTGTATAGCTTGTTTTGTAGTCATAGTTTGTTGCACCTGTTAAAGCATAGTCACTTGTAAGGTTGTTTATCTGAATATCAAGTGCATCGTCTTCATCTTTCATAGTAAAGTTTTTAAGTGTCTGCTTGATGCCTGTGAGTTTGTCCTCTTTTAAGTCTCCTGTAAACTTAAGTGCTGTCATCATAAGTGTCACGGGGTGCTTACCTTTGAGTACTTCGTTGATGTCTTTCATATAGCCTTTAAAGCCATTGCCAAGTTTGTTAACATCGACATGGACTAAGAAGGTTTTTTTCTTTATCATGGTTTTCAGTGCTTCAAGAGCTTTTTTATTTTCTTCATCCATAGCTGCACTGTTGAGTGCTTCAGGTAGTGCGACAGGATACATATCAAAAGAAGCTGCACTATAGGCGTCGGCAAGATAGCTTATATCAATGCCTATTTTGAAACCTTTAAGTAATTCAACATCTTTGCTATTGACTTGTGCCCCTTGTGCTGTAAGGTAGGTAGCTACTTTTTGAGGTTCATTAAGGGCGATAACAAAATGCTCTTTTTTCTCAGAAATTTCTCTGCCCTCTATTGCAAAACCTTGTGTTTGGAGTGTTGCCAGTTCAGCATCTATTTTTTCTTTCATTTGAATGGTAAGTTGTTCTGAACCAGAAGTAAAGTAGTAAATTGCTGCAACTGCAACAAGACCAAGTAATGATAACCCAATTTTTTTCATGCTATTAAATTCCTTTATAAATATTTGTTAAATGTTCCATCTTCTTGCCCATGTTTAGCAGAGTCATGTCTGCTAAGGTAAGTGCCATCATCGCTTCGCACACCACAGCACCACGTATAGCTACACAAGGGTCATGGCGACCTTTGAGGTTACATTTTACCTCTTCGTCATGTGTGGTGATAGTATCTTGCTCTTGGAAGATACTTGGTGTTGGTTTGAAGTGTGTTTTTACGATAATCGTATCGCCATTACTAATACCACCGAGCATACCACCAGAGTGGTTAGACTTAAAGCCATCTAAGGTTATCTCATCGTTGTTTTGGCTTCCTCTGAGGTGGGTAGAGGCTACGCCATCTCCTATTTCTACTGCTTTGGCTGCGTTGATACCCATCATCGCTTCTGCGAGTATGGCATCGAGTTTGTAGTAGAGTGGCTCACCCAGTCCTACAGGGACACCTGTAGCTGTGGTAAGTACCACACCACCCACTGAGTCGTGATTGTTTTTGGCATTCATGACGGCTTGTACCTGTGCAGATTCTGCTTTGGGGTCAAGGGCATTCATATCTGAAGTTCTTGCATGGGCAAAGTCTATCATCTCACCTTTGATACCATCTACTTCACAAAGACCAGACTGTATCTCTACGCCTAACTCTTTGAGTATGAGTTTTGCTATGGCACCTCCTGCTACACGTGCAGCAGTTTCACGTGCAGAAGAGCGTCCACCACCACGGTAGTCACGTAAACCATACTTATGAAAGTAAGTATAGTCTGCGTGTCCTGGACGGAAGAGGTCTTTGACGTTGTCATAGTCTTTTGACTTTTGATTGCTATTGAAGATGATCATCGCAATAGGTGTGCCTGTACTAAGTCCTTCAAAGGTACCAGAAAGAATCTCCATTTTATCAGCTTCTTTACGTGCAGTTTCAAGTTTGTTTTTTCCTGGTTTGCGTCTATCTAGTTCAGACTGTATAAAGTTTTCATCGATTTTAAGCCCTGCAGGTACACCATCAAGTATGCATCCTAGTGCTTTCCCATGCGACTCACCAAAGGTAGTGAGGGTTAGTTTTTTTCCAAAGGTATTCATTTTTTTAGTTCCTTTAATGCAATCTGTGCAGCTTTTTGTTGCGCCTCTTTTTTGCTTTTGCCTTTTGCTTTGGCAATGGTTTTGGCATCTAGGATAATCGCTATTTCAAACTCTTTTTTGTGGTCAGGTCCAGAAGAACCTAACATCTCATAGAGTGGTGTCACACCATGGGTTGCTTGTGTCAACTCTTGTAAAGCTGTTTTGTAGTCTTTAGAAAGAGAGTCTAGGTCTATTTTCGGGTGACACTCTTCAAGAAGTTTGATGGAAATGTTTTTAGCCACCTCAAGTCCAGCTTCAAGGTACACCGCACCAATAATGGCTTCAAGGGCATTAGAAAGCAGAGAGGGTTTGTCTCTCCCATTGTTGTTTTCTTCTGCTAAAGAGAGAAAAATGTAGCTTCCAAGATTTAGCTCACGTGCTAAAAGTGTAAACCCTGCTTCATTGACAAGAGATGCGCGTATTTTTGACAAGATACCTTCGTTTGATTTAGGAAATTTTGTAAAAAGGTACTCCCCTACGATGAGGTCTAGTACCGCATCTCCTAAAAACTCAAGCCGCTCATTATTGTAAGGCTTTTTATGACTTTTATGTGTCAAAGCCTCAATAATCAATTGCTTGTCTTTAAATGTATAGTTCAGTCTCTTTTCTAGTTGACTGTAGTCGTTCATTTTATTTTTCCTTTATGTTTGTAGGGGTGCACCTATGTGTGTACCCATTTTTGGATTTTATAAAGGGTAGGCATAAAGCCTACCCCTACAGTGTTGCTTTTATCTTCTCTGCTTCATCGCGAGCGAGTTCGTCACAGCGTTCATTTTCTGGATGACCATTATGTCCTCTTACCCATGTGCCATGCACATGATGTGGTGCGGCAGCTTCAAGGTAGGCTTCCCAGAGGTCTACGTTTTTCACCTTTTTAAAGTTTTTGCGTACCCAACCTTCTAGCCATTCGTTTATAGCTTTCACCACATAAGAACTGTCTGAGATGACTTCTACATCACAAGGTTCTTTAAGCAGTTTTAGTCCTTCTATGACCCCTTGAAGTTCCATGCGATTGTTGGTGGTGTGTACTTCTGCACCAGAGTACTCTTTACGTTTACCTTTAAACTCTAAGATACCACCATAGCCACCAGGACCGGGATTACCTAAGCTAGAGCCATCAGAGTAGAGAGTAATCTGTTTTCGGGCTTGATTTTGCAATTTTTTCCTCAACTTGGACTGAATTTATCGCCATACAATTTGGACAGCGTGTAAAGGAAACAGGAAAACTCTGTTTACATTTTTTACACAGGTATGAAAAGAGTAAATCCCCCTCTTCAAAACCACCTTTTCTTGCCGTTGCCAACATATCTAATGAAAAGATACCACTTTGTATCATGGGCTTTTGTAAATACCCTTTGGCATAATAGAGTGTGTGTAGCTTATCATTTGACGCGATTATATCTAAATCGAGTTGTGAATTTGGCAAAAACCAAAGGATATCTATAAGTTCTTTCATGCGTTCTGCGTCTATAATTTCCCATGCGCTACTCGTATCTAGCTGTAAAAGTGCTGAGACGATTTGACGGTAAAGAGAGGACTGTTTTTTGAGTATGGCTTTGATTTTTATGACTTTTTCTTCTGCCTCTACCGTTTTAGAAGCGATGAGTTCTGAAAAATCAAAATACCTTTCAAGTGCAGCGGTGTCTTCTCCGAGTACTTTAAGTGGTTCTAAAATCTCTTTGGCTTTGTCATAACGCTGCATCGCTTCATAGACGATACCTAGCTCATAAAGTACCTGCACATTGCGAGGGGTGCGACGGAGTATCTCTAAGTAAATAGACTTTGAACGCTCCAAAAAACCTGCGTGCAAGTAGGTATTTCCTAGGCGTTCCATCAGTTCTATCTCCCCAGGTTCATGCTCTATATGTTTAATAAGGTAGATATAGATGTTAATTGCTTTATGGTACTCTCCTGTATTTTCAAAGGCTTTGGCAAGTAGTGTAAGGGGTTTGAGCATATTGCTCTCAAAGGGCATGTTTGTTGTGTCGAGCGCACATTCAGAAGAGTCAAACTTTTCTAAGAACTTAAGTAGGTTGCCTTCTTCTTTTTGTTGTCGGTACATACCCCAACCATAGGTCACAAGTGCAATAATCAGTGCGATGACAATAATCAGTAAGATACTAAATAAGGGGTCATCATAAGAGGGGAGTATATGTTCCAAAATTGTCCTTGCTTCGGCAGGCTTGGCAACCGATAGTTTTGTTCCCTGAACATGTCGAAGGGAATAGCTAGTTAGATTATATCAAATTAGATATAATTCTTCTATGATAGATAATAGTTCCATAGAATCCTTAAAAAATAGTATTGACATTGTTGATGTGATTGGTAGCTTTATAGAGTTACGTAAAGCAGGTGCGAACTATAAAGCAAACTGTCCTTTTCATGGTGAAAAAACACCCTCTTTTGTGGTGAGTCCTTCTAAGCAGATATACCATTGCTTTGGTTGTGGTGTGGGTGGAGACAGCATCAAGTTTGTGATGGAACTGGAAAAACTCTCTTACCCAGAAGCCATAGAAAAACTGGCTTCCATGCATAACTTTTCACTAACCTATACAAAAGGCTCTTCAGACTACTCCGATGCCAAACGTGTTTTAGAAGCCATAGGACAATGGTATGTCAAAAACCTGAATCAAAATACGACAGCCAAACAATATTTGTTAGACAGAGGTGTCAGCCAAAGTTCCATAGAACGTTTTGAGATAGGGTATGTTCCTGCAGGGCAACAAGTGATGCAGTTTTTAACATCGGCACTTTTACCTTTGCCTAAAGCAGCAGAAGCAGGCATCATTGCACAAAGCGAAAATGGACAAGGGTATTATGCGCGTTTGGTAGAGCGTATTACCTTTCCTATCTACTCTGCGAGTGCTTCCATAGTTGGTTTTGGAGGGCGTACGATTACGAACCATCCTGCAAAGTACATTAACTCGCCTCAGACCAAACTCTTTAATAAGTCACGGTTGCTCTACGGCTATCACTTAGCCAAAGAGAGTATTTATAAAAACAAAAAAATCATTATTTGTGAAGGTTACTTAGATGTAGTGATGTTTCATCAAGCTGGCTTTACAGAAGCGGTTGCAGGGATGGGAACCGCACTTACGACAGAACATCTGCCTATGTTACGCAAGGGTGACCCTAAAGTCATTTTAGCATACGATGGAGACAAAGCAGGGGTGGCAGCAGCACTTAAAGCGGCACAAATGCTCTCCACTGCTGGGGTTGATGGGGGTGTGGTACTTTTCCCAGATGGGCAAGACCCTGCAGACCTCATAGCCAAAGGGCAGAGTGAGGCTGTGGCAAAGTTGCTTCGTGAAGCCAAGCCCCTCATCCCTTTTGTTTTGGAAAAAATAGTAGAGCAGTATGACCTAAAAGACCCTAGAGCCAAAGAAGCAGGGTTTGGTGCGGTCAAACAGTACTTGGACACGATGAGTCCTATTATTAAAGATGCGTATATCCCTACGGCTGCCACTTTACTAGGACTTTCTCCTAGCTTTTTTGGCGCACAGGCAAAACCTGAACGTGCACGTGATAACTTCACTCAAAGAAGAGATGATGTGGCACAGTTGAGCATCTTAAAAACGCTCATTGAACATCCTGCATATATAGACAACGTTTTGGCTGTTTTAGATGTCAATATGTTTGGTCAGTATGCAGGACTATTTTCTGCACTAATTAATGGAGAACATGACAACTCTGGGCTTGTAGGACTCAGTGTAGATGAGAGTTTTGAGGTGATGGATGAAGCAGAACTTAACAATGTGTTACGTAATTTTCTCATCAAGCATTACGATATGAAACTCAAAAATGTAGCATCTTCACAGCAAATACCTTTTGAAAAGAAAAGTTATCTCATTCGTAAGATACGAACGGATATAATACCTCGACTAAAAAAAGGTGAATTGGTCGCATTTGACCCAAACATCTAAATACTAAAGGAAATAAAATGGCAACAGCATCAGCAAGACACATACTTGTAGCAGACGAAGCTCTGTGTAATGAACTCAAAACAAAAATAAATGCAGGTGAAATCACTTTCGAACAAGCAGCAAAAGAGAACTCTACATGTCCATCAGGTGCAAACGGTGGCGCACTAGGTACTTTCGGACAAGGTCAAATGGTTCCAGAGTTTGACAAAGTAGTCTTTAACGATGAGGTAGGTGTAGTACACGGACCAGTACAAACTCAGTTTGGTTACCACTTACTAGAAATCACTGAACGTTCATAGCTTCGACAGGCTGGCTTCGACAAGCTCAGCCACCAAGGAAGTGGAGCGTTTACTCCCACTCAAATTTGGGTGAAAGTAAACTTTTCACTACCTTGTGATAAAATACTTTTTTACAAAATCTCAGGGGAATTAGCTCAGCTGGGAGAGCGCTTCGCTGGCAGCGAAGAGGTCGTCGGTTCGATCCCGATATTCTCCACCAAAAATAATCAATAGCGTGTTTATTTGCACCTATCTTTCACGCGTTTTCATTCGATGTACCTGATGTACATCTCACTCAAATCACGCAAAATCTAGGCACAACTAAACACACTCTTCATCATTTTGTTTTTATCATCTATTTTGCGCACGTTTTTTCGATATAGCTCATGAACATCTCACTCAAATCACGCAAAATCTAGGCACAACTAAACACACTCTTCATCATTTTGTTTTTATCATCTATTTTGCACGCGTTTTTATTCGATATAGCTTATGTACATCTCACTTAAATCACGTAAAATCTAGGCACAACGAAATACACGCTTTATCATCTTTGTTTCATCACCTATTTTTCACACTATATTTTAGAAATTGCGTGTATAGTCATAATTTGGCGAAATAAAATTTTGGAAACCTAGTAGAAGCGATATATAGGGGAAAATCATTCTATAAACAAGGAAAATGATAGTATCGCTTCTAACAAAGGGAAGAAACACAATGCAAGAGTAAAACAAGGAAGCTTACAATTTTGAATAAGGAGTAAGAAACTCTTGCATTGTGTGAAAGATTTCTCTTTCTTAAGAGCAGTATAGCGCATCTAGATGTATGGCTGGAAAACCAAAGATTAACCAATAGGAAATAAAAGGTTTATTTGATGCGTGTAGGTGAGATATAGGCATCTTTAAAGACTTTCTTATAGGTAGGAAGTAACTTTTTTAAAGTAGCTTTATTTTTTGTCGGTAGGGTATAGGCATAGGTATGCCCTTTGCTTGTATAGGTTTTTACGGTTTCTTTTAATGCTGGTGGGTATTTGTCTATGACTTTTTGTAATTTACTGGCATGCTTATAGACAGCAAGTCTTACGGTATAATTTTGTGATGCGAGTGCGATGCTAGAGAGTAGCATAAGTGTGAATAGTGTACGGAACATAGAAAACCTTTTCATAGTGAGTGTTATCAATAACTTGATTATAATGAAAAAATATGAAATTGTAAATGAAAGTGAAAAAATAAATGTAAGTTGGTGACCCCTAGGAGAATTGAACTCCTGTAACATGGATGAAAACCATGGATCCTAACCGCTAGACGAAGGGGCCAACAAAAATTTAAACAAGTACAAATGGTGACCCCTAGGAGAATTGAACTCCTGTAACATGGATGAAAACCATGGATCCTAACCGCTAGACGAAGGGGCCATTCACAACTTGTGGACGGAATTATAGTGATTGAGTGCTTAAAAAACTCTTAAATAGAGTATAATTTTGTAAAAAAATAGGAACGAACATGAGAGCGTTTAAAAAAAGTCTTTGCTTACTCTTTGGGCTTGCCCTTATAAATGGCTGTGCAACGGCAGAATATGACAAACAAGAGAGTATATTTATCGTCTTTAAAACCCCTACATTTAAACATGCAGATTTGGGGTTTATGTATGAAAACATAGATGCGTTAAAGGTTGAAATCTATAGCAATGGACAAGCAGTGATGGCATTGGAAATAGGCAAAGAGAATATTTGTATGTCTTTACTTGAATGTATGAACAAAAAAAGTTTTAACAAAGAGGTCTTGAGTGCATACTATTCTGTAGATATTTTAAGTCATATTTTTAGAGGGCAGGAGATTTTTTCTGGGCAAAATCTTGTAAAAACCCGTAACGGCTTTACACAAACGCTTATGAAAATGGGTAAATATAACATAAACTATAGTGTTTTAAATAAGCAAATCATATTCCGTGATAAAATGAATGATATATTCATCAAAGTAAAAAGGTTAAAGTAATGTCGAAATTTGTAGGGGCACATGTAAGTGCAAGTGGTGGTGTAGACAATGCACCCTTAAATGCGATGGCTATAGGAGCAAAAGCATTTGCACTTTTTACAAAGAACCAAAGACAATGGGTTGCCAAGCCACTAGAAACAAAAACCATTGATGCTTTTCATGAAAATTTGGAAGCATCAGGTATTTTACCTAAACACATTTTACCTCATGATTCGTATCTCATAAACCTTGGTCATCCAGAAGTAGAAAAACTTGAAAAATCCAGAGAAGCTTTTATAGATGAACTAGAGCGATGCCGCATATTGGGTTTAGACAGACTTAACTTTCACCCAGGTTCACACTTGGTCAAGATAGCTAAAAAAGACCCAGAGTACATGGACAAACTGATGAAAGCAGAATTAGATTGCTTAGATGTCATAGCAGAATCGATGAACCGCGCTATAGATGCCACTCAAGACTCAAATGTAAAACTTGTCATAGAAAATACAGCAGGACAAGGCTCTAACCTTGGGTATAAGTTTGAACATCTAGCACATATTATAGACAAGATAGAAGACAAAAGCCGTGTAGGAGTCTGTATAGATACCTGTCATATGTTTACCGCAGGGTATGACATACGCACACGAGAAACCTATGATGAAACGTGGAACAGTTTTGACAGTATTGTTGGCAGTGCATACCTCATGGGTATGCACATCAATGACTCCAAACCAAAGTTAGGCTCTCGTGTAGACAGACATCACTCTTTAGGTCAAGGTGAGATAGGTTGGGATGCGTTTAAATTCATTATGAATGATGCACGTATGGATGACATTCCTTTGATACTTGAAACGATTGATGAAAGTATCTGGGCACAAGAGATACAGGAATTGTATGCATTGATAGAGACGTAATAGAGAAGTGTTGGACTTACATGAGCTTCTGTTTGGAAATTCAGGTAAGTTCAACATACAACTTGGACAAAATAAAAGGAGAAAGATTATGGGAAGATTGGTAAAAGGTTTAGCACTCAGTGCAATAGCAAGTTCGGTAGTTATGGCAGGGGGATATAAAATCCCAGAACAATCACTTAATTCAATGGCATTAGGTGCAGCATATGTAGCACATACCACTGGGGCAGATACAGCATATTTTAACCCAGCAAATATGGCATTTATGGCAGACAAGCAGTATATAGAAGGTGCGATTA
>Ga0256840_1002165_pt1 | contig 17566 bp, 19 predicted proteins | sample 355202metaG_FD_185969 | JGI IMG/M metagenome (GOLD analysis project Ga0256840, IMG submission 185969) | Hydrothermal vent microbial communities from Mid Atlantic Ridge, Atlantic Ocean - 355-202 | ecosystem: Environmental > Aquatic > Marine > Hydrothermal vents | place: Atlantic Ocean: Mid... | reverse complement strand
CCTTTGCCATTGGCAGAAAAAACTGGTTATTCAGCAATACTGAAAATGGGGCAAATGCCAGTGCGGTACTATACAGCTTGGTTGAAACAGCTAAAGCCAATGGGCTCACTCCCTTTGGCTACATCAAGTTTTTATTTGAAGAGCTTACGGAAAATACTTTTTAATACGATTACTGAACAGAAAAATACAGGTTGAAAAATGGGGTATTTCAGACTCATTTCTCTATTGGACAATACTAACTAGTTTTTCTTTCCCTTTGGTTAAAAGCCCTTTTGGATAAGTCCTTTGCCATTAGTAACCATTCCTTTTTCCTTTTATACTCACAGCTAACAAATTCGAGGCAACTGTTCCCCAATTAACATATCAATCATGCGGCTTCCTCCAAAACCTGTTTCGAGTATGACTTTTCCTTTTGGAAAGCCTTTAGCATCTTGTGAAGGAGCTTCAATGTAACCAATGATACAACTGTTTTCCCCGGCAGGGTGTTGTTGCATGACTTTCAAGAGTGCTTCTGAATCTTCTTTTGCGACGATTGCGATGAGTTTACCTTCATTAGCTAGGTAAAGCGGGTCTAGTCCTAAAATCTCGCAGACTCCACGTACTTCTTCTCGCACGGGAATTTTGGTGTTATCCAGTTGTATCACAACTTCACTACTACTGGCGAATTCATTGAGTACAGTGGCTAATCCACCGCGTGTAGCATCTCTCATGCAGTGAATGTCTGGGCATACTTTTAGCATTTCGCTAATTAAGCCGTTAAGTGGTTGGCAATCAGTTACGGTGCTTATCTCTAGTGCTAACTCACCTCGTGCATCAACAATGGCTGCACCGTGATCACCAACGTAGCCATTGATAATAACGACGTCACCTGCTTGTGCGCGGTTTGCTAAGATATTGCTGGTTTCGGGTATTACGCCTATCCCTGCGGTGTTGATAAATAGTTTGTCTGCCGCGCCGCGTGGCACGACTTTGGTATCGCCAGTGACGATGCGTACTCCACAAGAATCTGCGGTAATTTTCATGGATGCCACGATGCGTTGCAGGTCATCAATGGGGAAACCTTCTTCGATAATCATGCCGCAGGTAAGGTATAACGGTGTTGCTCCACCTACGGCTAGATCGTTTACAGTGCCTGTAACCGCAAGCTTGCCAATGTCTCCGCCAGGAAAGAATAGTGGATCTACTACATAGCAATCGGTGGTCATGGCTAAACGATTGCCGAGCTTGCTTAAGTCGCTAAGATCAAAACGGGCTTGATCTTCTAGCAAGGTCAGCTCTGGGCTATCAAACCCTGCAACAAAAATTTCGTCGATTAGATCGCGCATGGCTTTTCCGCCTGCACCGTGAGCTAGGGTGATGTTTTTACCGCGAAACTTTGTTTTTGGTAGATCGTCTAAATGAATATTCATGCGCTCTTTTTCTCATAACCATTATTATAATAAGCCGCACAAGCGCCTTCAGATGACACCATTAACGCCCCCATAGGATTCTCAGGATTGCACTTTGTGCCAAAGATTTTACAGTCCCATGGTTTAATAACGCCTTTAACGACCTCGCCACATTGACAGGATTTAGGGTCGGCAATTTTTAAATTGGGTACAGAGAACTTCTCTTCGGCATCGTAGGCGGCGTATTCTTTTTTCATGCGAACGCCTGAATGATCAATCGAACCTAGTCCGCGCCATTCAAAGAATTCACGTACTTCAAAAACTTGCGTAAGTGCTTCTAGTGCAGGGGCATTTCCTTCGGTCGGTACAATGCGAGAATATTGATTTTCGACAATGCTTTCTTTTGCTTCGATTTGCTGAAGGAGCATCCACATTGAATGCAAAATATCCAATGGTTCAAAGCCTGTGATAACTAAAGGTTTGTGATAATCCTTAGTAATAAAATCAAAAGGTCGTTCGCCAATTACCATCGCAACATGACCTGGTGCTAAAAACCCATCGAGTTGCATATCGGGTGAATCCAAAACGGCTTTAATCGTCGGCACAGTAGTAATGTGATTGCAAAAGAGTGAGAAATTAGTAATGCCTTCGCGCTCGGCTTGTAACACCGTGAGTGCGGTGCTGGGCATGGTGGTTTCAAAGCCTAAGCCAAAAAATATCACTTCTCTATCAGGGTTTTTACGTGCAAGGTTTAGCGAGTCCATCGGTGAATAAGTCATGCGAATATCTGCACCATCTGCCTTAGCTTGCAGTAAACTTTTTTTAGACCCCGGTACGCGCATGGCATCACCAAACGTGGTGAAGATTACCTCAGGGCGCTCAGCTAGTGCGACACAATCATCCACTCGCCCCATCGGGAGAACACAAACAGGACAACCTGGCCCGTGCACCATTTCAATATTGTCAGGGAGCATTTGTTCTATGCCATAGCGAAAAATCGTATGGGTGTGACCGCCACAAAATTCCATGATTTGTAGCGGGCGAGCTTGGGTTATTTTATTAGCATCTAAACGCTGAGCTATTTTTTTGATTTCTTTCGTCAGCGTTTTTGCTTTTTCCGTATCGCGGAATTCATCGACAAATTTCATGATTATTTCTCTCCTATTTTTCCACGACTATCAGCCAACAAGGTATGCACTAAATCCCAAATTATGTGATAACAAGCGACATGAACTTCCTGTGTTCGGTGGATTGAATCTGTGTTTACGACCAAGCAATGATCAACTAGACCACTACTTTTCATGTCGCCTCCATCGGCACCTGCCATACCTAATGTAACAAGCTTCATTTCTTTTGCTTTTTGATAGGCTGTCATTAGATTTTCCGAACAGCCACTAGTTGAGAAGCCGATAAAGCCATCGCCTTCACGCGCATGTGCATCTAACTGGCGGACAAAAATATGTTTAAAACCCACGTCATTAGCGACCGCAGAATTCATAGCAGTATCAGCTAATAAGTTCATCGCCGGCAAAGCGGGGCGACCTGCGGTTACAGGGTGTTGAAACTCAACACAAAAGTGTGCGGCATCACAGCTAGAACCGCCGTTGCCCACCGCATACATGCGCCCACCGTTTTGATAAACTGTGGCGATAGCACGCGCGGCATCTAATAACGCTTTAGCATTGTTATCAAAGAATTCACGTTTAGCATCAATACTTTCATTGGATTTTTGTTTGATAGATTCCAATAAGCCTGCTTCATCTTGCGCAGGGTCTTTTTCCTTATTGTGCAGGAAGGGATAAAGATCCGTAAGGTGCTGTTTGTTATTATCAGACATTATTTGCCACTACACTAAAGGAATCACTATGGATATAATACCCATCCCCCCCCTTTTTTTACACTTTTTGAGATTATCATCACTTATTTCTGGTGCTCTTTATGGTAAATTTTATGACTAGGAGGCTCTCTATTCTCGGACAGCCTCCTAGAATCATGCACTATTCTGCATAGCAGCGAGTTCCTCTTGAACTTCACCAAGCTCTTCTAATATCTTCAGCGTGCGCTCAGCTTCATCTTCATCAATTCGACTCATTGCAAAACCTACATGCACCAGAACCCAATCACCAACGCATTTTTCAGGTGGGTGCGCATCATCAATAATGCAGGCGATATTAATTTCACGCTTAATGCCAGAGACATCAACCTTGGCAGTGAGCTTGTCGGTATTAGTAATCTCTATAATTTGACCGGGTATTCCTAGGCACATTTTGTAATTATCCGTATTTTTTGATAAGCAAGAATGAAACTCCAGCAACAACTGCTAATCCAATGCCCGTGTGGAAAGGGCTTGATAGGGCGTGCTGAAAGATGTTTTCAAAGGTGATTTCTGTATGTGATCCTATATGGGCATTAGCTTGTGTACTCATTAGAAAACCGAATAAAAATAGTAAAAATTTATTGATCATAAGAAAGTTATCCATAGTTAGTCTTGTATAACCTGAATCCGTGAGTCCACTACGGCACAGTGAATAAGCTATTGATTCATCACGGGTTAAAAAAATACCCGCTTAACCTAAGGGTGAAGCTAAGATTTTTTAAATCCCGTGCTAAACCAATATTTTATCCCCTGCTATCCGCATTGGACTCACGGATTCAGGCTTTATTGCTCAATTAGATTTATCTAAAATAGTTGAAAATTATTCAATCTATCAATGTTAAAAATATCACATTTGGATATGCAAGTAAAACGAGTACTCCAATAATATTGGTTTGATTCGTTAATTAGGAGATATAGCTTCTAACATGAGCATTTCATCATAAAGCTCCCATGCAAGCTTGGCTTCATCGGCGGTTACTTTGCTGATTGCTCTTCCTAGATGAACCATTACGTAATCGCCGACTTTAATTTCTTCATATTGAATAAGAAGAAGACTCACATCACGAGAGCTACCTCGAGCTTCGCACGAGGCGTAATAGCCATTTATTTTCATAACTTGCATGGGTATTGCTAGACACATATTGACACCTGAACAAAAGCACTAGAGTAAATCAATTAAACATGATTAAAATTGATGTTTGTCACAGTTTTTTAAATATAGCGGTGTAGCATTCTCATGATAAATATTAAATAGTGGCTTTTAGAAATTATGACAAAAACAACAACAATTTTGATCCTTGGTTTAGGAAACATGCTTTTTAGTGATGATGGTATTGGTGTTCATCTTGTCAATCGTCTTGCCAAAAATAACTCTCAAAAAAAGCACCTGAAGTTTGTTGATGGTGGAACTGTGGGTTTAAATTTATTAACAGAGCTTGATGATACTTACGGCATTATCGCTATTGATGCCGCCGAAATTGACAAACCTGCTGGTTTTATTCAAATTTTCGAAGGGCTCGATATGGATACTAGACTTGCTGCTAAAAAACGCACCCCTCATGAAGTGACCCTTGCTGATCTAATGAGCACTGCCGTGTTAACAGGTATTCGCCCTGATAATCGTGCTTTGGTGGGTATTCAACCAGAAGATATTGATTGGGGTGATAAACCGACAGAGACCCTAATGAAGTCTATGGATAAGGCTGAAAGTATTATTCTTGCGCTTGCTGATAAATGGACAGCACAGCACGCCCCTAAATATATAACCCAAGAGCTACATTGATATGATGGTTAAAGCATTGCAGACAGAACTCATCACTTTACTGGAAAAATATATTCAAACAGGAGAGGAAGGTATCGTTGATTTGCGTAGCCTTCCGATGAGTCCCCAAGATTTAATTAGGCTCGAAGATGAGCTAGGAAAAGGCGAGGTTTCAGCTTCGGTCGATGTTACAGGGCTGACCAAAATCTGGGAGACTCAATATGCAGGTGTCTGGTGGATTCGCAGTTTTGCTGACGCAGATGTGGTCACTTATGAGCAAATCGTTGTGTGTGCCGTGCCTGAATTATTAAAAGCTCACCCTGATGATATTTCTGCTTCAATATCTGAACTTAGAAACAACTTAAATAACTCTGATGAAAAAAATTAACAAGGAGAAACTTCGTGACTCAATATTTTAAAAACCCGTTTGAGGAGAAGCCAAAGCGTTTAGGCGAATTGTTCCGCAAGAGAAAAATATCTCGCCGAGCATTTCTAAAATATGCAGCTTGGACGGCATCTGTCATGGCATTGCCACCTACAATGGCAGCAACGATTGCTAAAAACTTGCCTAATGCAAGACGACAATCTGTTATTTGGCTTTCATTTCAAGAGTGTACGGGGTGTTCAGAAAGCTTTACTCGAACCATGAAGCCTTCTCTTGAAAGCTTGATATTTGATTATGTCTCTATGGATTTCTGGCACATGCTACATAATTCTTCGGGGGAAGCAGCCGAACACGCACTTGAACAGGCAATGGAGGAGAATAAAGGTAAATATATTGTGATAGTTGAAGGTTCTATTCCTCTCGGAGCAGATGGTGCTTATGGAATGGAAGCTGGGCGTTCTAATATTGATATCTTAGAAACAACTGTGAAAAATGCGTCTTTAGTTATAGCTGTTGGCTCATGTTCTGCTTTTGGTGGCATCCCTTATGCTGACCCTAACCCAACGGGTGCAGTACCTGTTAGTGAACTGGTTAAAGACAAGCCAATTATCAATTTACCAGGATGTCCGCCCATTGCAGAAGTGATGACGGGTACGCTTTCTTATATTCTTGCTTTTAATAAGTTGCCTGAATTAGATCATCTGAATCGCCCTAAGTCTTTTTACGGTGAAAGTATTCATGACCGTTGTTATCGAAGACCTTTTTATGACCAAGGCTTATTTGCCAAAAGTGTCGATGATGAAGGCGCACGCAAAGGCTGGTGTTTATACGATGTTGGTTGCAAAGGTCCAACCACTTATAACAGTTGCGCCACGATGAAATGGAACGGCGGAGTCTCTTTTCCTATTCAGTCAGGGCACGGTTGCTTAGGTTGTTCCGAACCTGATTTCTGGGATGCAGGTAGCTTTTATAAACCATTAGGTGCAGGTAAAGATTTCGGACTAAACAGTATTGGTGTCAAAGTTATTGGTGCAACAGCGGCAGGTGCGGCTGTTGGTGCTGTGGCAGCACTCAATGCTAGAAAAGTAAAAGAAACAAACTACACGAGTGCACTTGAAAAAAAGAAAGAGGAGGGATAAGTCATGGAACTATTACAGTTTGCTAGAGGAACAGCACTAAATTTTGCTTTATTGGTTTTCTTTGTTGGACTTGCATGGCGGTTTTTTGCCATTGCGTTACTGCCTTTTAAAAAGAACCCTACACAACCACGAGATGGCGTTGGTACAAAAGAAAAAGCAGTCGCATGGTTTCAAGGTATTTTCATGCGTATGTGGCCGCATAAAAGCTTTAGAAAAGCTTCCTTTTTTACCTTTGTAAATGGCTATGTGTTTCATATTGGTTTATTTGTGGTGTTCTTTTTGTTTGGTCCGCATGTCTCCTTTATTAAAGACTTAACGGGTTTTTCGTGGGCTTACTTACCAAGTCCTATCATTCATTTTGCCAGTGTGATTACAACCTTATCATTGATTGCGGTGCTGGTTTATCGCTTAAGGAATCCCGTACAACGATTGTTGTCTACGGCAGAAGATTATTTTGCATGGTTTGTAACATTTTTGCCAATGATTACAGGTTTAATGACTGTAGGGCACTTTGGTGCACGTTATGAAACCTTACTTGCCATACATATTCTTAGCATTTGTTTGTTATTAGTTTGGTTTCCATTTGGTAAGTTAATGCACGCCTTCTTGTTTGTCTTTTCAAGGGGGGCAACAGCAGTACGAATGAAGCATAGAGGAGCACAGTTATGAGCGTAGCAAAAAAAAACCAAAAGCCTCATTTTGATAAACAGGGTGATAGAACAGATGAGGAACGTGTTGAAGCGGCAATGCAGACATTTATTCAAGACTTCGGTGCAACAGCCGCACTTTATATGGAAAGTTGCGTTTCTTGCGGTATGTGTGCCGAAGCCTGTCAGTTTTATGTAACGACTGATGACCCAAAATACACGCCTATTTATAAAATCAAACCTTTTAAGCAGGCTTATAAACGTCATATTGGACCTTTTGCTCCCATTTATCGTGTGCTTAATTTGACCCCTAAAGTTGACATAAAAGAACTTGAGGATTGGCAAGAGCTACTCTACGACAGTTGTACTATGTGTGGGCGTTGCTCCACAATTTGCCCGATGGGAATAGATATCGCTGATTTAATTAAGCAAGCTCGTCACGGTATGTATAAGGCAGGATTAATGCCAGAACGTATGGATTTGATGGGCAGAACCACAAAATTGTGGGGAAGCCCAGCTACACCCATTGAAGATTTTGCCGAGATATTAGAAGAAGACATTCAAGATGTATACGGTGAACCTTTAGTTATTGATAAAGAAAAGGCAGATATTTTAGTTACTTTAGCACCTGCTGAATTAGGAGATCACACCAAAGCTGTGGCGGATATTGCTAAAATTCTTAATCATATTGGAGCCGATTGGACATTCCGATCCGATGGTTTTGAAGCTAGTAATATAGGTTATATCAATGGTGATATAGAGCTACAAGAAAAACTCACAATGCAACTTGTTGATACTGCCATTAAAATTGGTGCAAAAACTTTGATATTACCTGAGTGTGGCCATGCCTATTCTGCACTTCGTTGGGAAGCATCTCGTTGGTATGGCAAACCATTACCGTTTAGAGTCATTCACATGACTGAATTTTTAGCAGAAGTTCTTAACGAAGGTAAAATCAAGGTTAAAAAAATTGATGCTACCGCGAGTTTTCATGATCCTTGCCAGCTTGTCCGTCGTGGTGGCGTAGTAGAGCCACCTAGAGATATTGTTAAAGCATTGGGTTATGACTTAATTGAAATGGAAGATAGCGGAAACTTTGGTTGGTGTTGCGGCGGTGGCGGTGGCGTGATTTCAAACACCCGAGCCAATCCATTGCGCTTCAAAGTGTTTGAAATGAAAAAAGAACAGTTTGAAGAGACAGGAGCAGAGCATTTTTTAACCTCCTGTGGTCAATGCAGAATTACACTGACTGGCGGTGCAAAGAAATTCAATTGGGATAAGAAAATAGAAAGTTTGCTTGAGCTGGTTGCCGATAACATGATCGAGGATGATGCTTCCTCAGAAGATAGCAAAGAAACTACGAAAGAAAATACTAAAGAGGAGGCATAAAAATGTCTGAAAGAATTGTTGTTGATCCTGTTACACGAATCGAAGGGCATTTACGCATTGAAGCACAGACCAATGAAAAAGGTGAAATTACCGCTGCCTATTCGTCTGGAACCAGTGTGCGAGGTCTTGAAACCATTTTAAAAGGTCGTGATCCGCGTGATAGTTGGGTATATGCACAGCGTATTTGTGGTGTCTGTACTTTAGTTCATGGTATTGCCTCGGTTCGTGCCGTTGAAGATGCACTGGATTATAAGGTTCCTAAAAATGCAGAGATAATCCGCAATCTGATGATAGCCTCACAGTATATTCACGATCATGTGATGCACTTTTACCATCTTCATTCGTTAGACTGGGTGGATGTGGTATCAGCACTAGATGCTGACCCTAAAGCAACATCAGTATTACAACAGAAAACCTCTACACACGCCAAATCTAGCCCAGGCTATTTTGCTAAGGTAAAAGAAAAGCTGAAAGGCTTGGTCGATAGTGGTCAACTAGGTATTTTTGGACAAGGCTTCTGGGGGCATCCTGAATATAAATTACCTCCCGAAGCAAATCTAATGGTATTAGCTCATTACCTTGAGGCTTTAGAATGGCAACGTAATGTGGTTCAGCTACAGGCTATTTTTGGTGGTAAAAACCCTCATCCAAATCTTATCGTCGGTGGTGCGCCATCACCTATCAGTATTGATCCTAATGGCATGGGTGGCTCAGAAGCAACTGCGGTTAACTTGGCTGGCTTGGAAGAAGTTCGTAAAGTTATTAAACGGATGTACCAGTTTGTCAACGAAGTATATTTGCAAGATACAGTATTGATTGGCTCATATTACAAAGATTGGTTTGCTCGTGGTGAAGGTGTAGGCAACTTTATGTGCTATGGAAACTTCCCACTAGATGATATTAATGATCCATCTAGCTGGATGATTCCTTCTGGCGTGATTTTGAACCGAGACCTTTCGACCATTCACCCTGTAGACCTGAGTGACCCAGAGCAAATACAAGAATTTGTTGCGCATAGTTGGTATAAATACTCAAAAGGAAAAGATGCAGGTCTACATCCTTATGAGGGTGAAACCGAACTAGACTATGATGGACCCAAACCACCCTACGAACACTTGGATGTTGATAAGTCATACTCATGGATTAAAACACCGCGCTGGCGTGGTAAGCCTATGGAAGTTGGACCATTGGCTAGAATTCTCATGCTTCATGCCAATAATCATGAGCCAACTAAGCGTTTAACCGCAGCAGCTCTAAATCAATTAGGCTTACCGTTTGAAGCGATGTATTCAACAATGGGACGTACTTTAGCGCGCTCTCTTGAGTCTGTCGTTATCAATGAAGCTATGGAAGGTTGGCTGGACACACTGTTAGATAATATCAAAGCAGGTGATCTACAAGTGCATAATACGAGCAAATGGGATCCTTCAACTTGGCCATCAGAAGCAAAAGGTGTTGGCTTTATGGAGGCGGGACGAGGTGCATTAGCACATTATATGGTGATAAAAGATGGTCAGATTGAAAACTATCAAGCCGTTGTTCCAAGCACTTGGAATGCAGGGCCTCGTGACCATAATGGCGTTCCCAGTCCTTATGAAGCAGCCCTTGAAGACGGGCACACTTTATATGATCCAAAGCAACCGCTAGAAATACAAAGAACCATCCATAGCTTTGATCCTTGCATCGCTTGTGCGATCCATGTGAATGATCCTGATGGAGAAGAGTTAATTAGTATGAGGATTGTGTAAACAATCGTATAAAAACCGTATAACCCATCCCCCCCCTTTTTTACATATTTTTAAAATATGTAAAAAAGGGGGGGGATGGGTAAACAAATATTATAGAGTAGATATTTGAGTATTTAACTGTTTTTATGGTATTCCATTATTTTTTCAACTTCATTTTTTGATCCCATGATGACAGGAACTCGTTGGTGTGGATCGCCATTTGGTTGTACTTCAAGGATGCGTTCATAGCCTGTGTATGCTGCACCGCCAGCCTGTTCAACAATCATGGCCATTGGGTTGCCTTCGTATAATAAACGTAGTTTTCCACCTGCTTCACGGTTGCGCTCATCAATGGGATAAAGGAAAACACCGCCTCGACATAGAATGCGATGGATTTCTCCTACCATTGCTGCTACCCAGCGCATATTATAGCGTTTGCCTAATTTTCCTTCTTCGCCTTGAATACAGTCAGCGATATATTCTTGCACTGGCTTTTCCCAGAATCGCTGGTTAGATGCATTGATAGCAAATTCAGATGTTTCTTCGGGGATGCTCATATTAGGGTGCGTTAAGATGAACTCACCAATGGCAGGGCATAAGGTAAAACCATTAACGCCATTACCTGTGGTTAAAACCATCATGGTGGAAGGTCCATATAAACAATAACCTGCTGCAACTTGTTCTACGCCAGGGCGTGAAAAGTCTTCTGCACTTGGGTTTTCTTTTCCTTCTGGTGCTTGCAGGATAGAAAAAATTGCACCAACGTCCATATTAATATCCATATTGGATGAACCATCTAGCGGATCAAATGTAACCAAATAATGACCACGAGGCTTTCCTTCAGGAATATTGAGTATATCGTCAAGCTCTTCTGAGGCCATTCCTGCACAATGACCGTTGTTCTCTAGTGAGTCGATAAAAATATCATTGGCAATCAAGTCCATTTTTTTCTGAATATCACCCATTGAGTTTTCAGTATCAGTTACTCCTAGAACCCCTGCTAAGTCACCTCGATTGACTAAGTTAGCTATTCCTTTACAGGCAATAGTGATGTCATTGAGTAGACCTGTAAAAGTTCCACCGACCTGATTTCCAAGTATACGCTGCTCATTGATGATAAATGATGATAATGTTGTGCCCATTTTTTCCATTTGATATACCTTTTAATATTTGAGTATTGCCTGAATCCGTATTGATATCACGGATTCAGGTTTCACATGTTTAATTCACTTGATTTAGTTAAGAGCGTCCTTTGCCGGCCGTGGCAATGTAATTAGCCAGTGCTTCTTGTTGTTTGTTAAGACCTAAAACACCATAATGTACGCGTTTGATTACGGCTCGCATAAAATCAAACATTATTTGAGGCTCTTTTAAGATTAGGGGTCTTATTTTTTCTGATGTGAACTGTAGTACTCTTGTATCACTCAAAGCCATAACGCTACTTGAATGCTTGGTATCATCAATAAAGCTTAATTCCCCTACCATATCGCCTTGCTCAAAAACATGAAGGATAGTGGGTGGCTTATCTTTATTCTTTTTCATTTTAACAAGTGCCAATCGCCCTTCGGCAATAATGAAAAAGCTAGTGGTTATATCACCTTTAGTGAATAGAAATTCCCCATCTTTTAGTTCTAGACTGCCTGCACATTCGGCAAAAATACGAGAACCTCTATCGCCTATATGTCTACCGATAGGTGCATCTGCAATTATTTTGTGTGTTTGTTCAATATCTAAAGTGCTCATTTGTCACTCCTTGATTAGTGTATTAGTAATGTTTTTTAAAGAAATTAGTGCTTAGTGTTAGGTTTCTTTGTGCTTTTTTTGTTAAGCCTTGCTGAAGCTCCCATTCATAACCTTTTATGGTTAAAAATTGAACATCTGGAGTGTTATCAAAACAAGTTTGACAAGTCGCCAATATGGCCTCGACCGAAATAGCATGTGAGGTAAAACTAAAGTCCATTTTCGGCTTTACATTTTCAAGCTGAAACGTGTCTAAAGTTGGCACCTTGCTGGCATCAACAAAGAGTACTTTTTTCTTGTAGCTAATCATATCGGCATCTTCAAGATGTAATTGATAATGCCGCATGAGTTCTGCCTTAGGGCAGATGGACTCCTGTTCTAGCCAATCTATAAATGCCCAGCCTAAACCATCGTCTTGTCTGCCAATATTGCCAATACCATAAATTAAGCTATCAGCATTATTGTAGTCGGCAAGTATGGCAGTAATATGACTGAAAGCTTTATCAGCGGACAAATTCATTGACTAGCTCGCCTTTAGAATCTAAAACAGAAACAATCAAAGGCATTTGACCTGCGGCATGAGTTGCACAGCTTAAGCACGGGTCATAGGCGCGTATGCTGACTTCAATCGCGTTCATCATGCCTTCGGTGATTTCTGCATTACCACCTAGGTAGTCTTCTGCAACAGAGCGTACTGAACGGTTCATTACGGTATTGTTTTGCGTAGTTGCAACAACTAGGTTGGCAAAAGTGATGTTGCCTTCTTCATTGGCTCGGTAGTGGTGTAACAATGTACCACGCGGCGCCTCAACGACACCAACGCCTTCACCTGTCCATGCTCCTTCCGGTGGAGTGATGACAAGTTGGTCTTTTTGTAAGTCAGGGTCACTCAGTAAGACTTTAATTTGCTCAGCCGAGTGTAATATTTCTATTGCTCGTGCCCAGTTGGTGTGCAAGGTCATGTCATTGGCCTTGCCTTTGGTGTAATCGTGAAAGCGTTCTAACGCCGCTTTTGCAAGTGGCGTATCATCCGCATAGGTTTTTGTAACATTGACACGAGCTAGTGGGCCAACACGTACAGAACCTTTTTCACGCCCTAGGTCTTTGAGGAAAGGAAACTTCATATAGCTCCATTCTTCTGTTGCTTCTGAAAAGTGGTCTAAATAATCGTGGTAATTCAGTTCAGTTACAATTTCTTTGTTTTTATCAACGATACGCATTTTTCCGTGGTAATAATCAACATTGCCATCATCATCGACTAAACACATATTAAGTGCGGGAACATCTGCAAAGGTATCGACCTGCTCACGGTTTTTCTCATGAAAGTCGTAAAATAGATTTAAACCATCTTGTGCGAACTCGATGACTTCATCAATGGATATCAACCCATCTTCACCGTTTAATAAGCGATCTCTGGCTTCAATGCTAAGGTTTTGGTTAACCCCGCCAGGTACAGAGCTGATGCCATGCATACGTTTACCGAGAACGGCTTTGATGGTTTCCTGCCCCCATTTTCTTAGGGCGACAACACGTTTAACTAAGTCTGGATCAGCTTCAACTAAACCTAATACATTCCGTTGCTCAGGGGGAGCATCCATACCAAACAGCATTTCAGGAACAATTAGATAAAAGTAGGCAGTGACATGTGATTGTAACTGTTGGGCATAATGACCAAGACGACGCATTTTTTCAGGTGTAGGCAACATTTTCGTGCCTGTGCTGTAGCCGACGCCAACCATATCATCCAGTGCTTTAGCGCCACATAAATGATGGCTCACAAAGCAGATGCCGCATATTCTTTGTAGTAACATAGGTGCTTCCCAGTAGGGATGCCCTTGGATAAATTTTTCAAAACCACGAAATTCAACAACGTGGAGCTTGGCATCAACAACTTGATTGTTATCATCAAGTTGTATAGTCACTTTACCGTGACCTTCAATCCGCGTGACGGGATCAATTACTAATTTCTTACTCATTTTAAACTCCTCCGTTAATCATAACGGTTCATTGATGATGGTAGGTCGAATCCTCGTCCATTGACGAGATCATCAAGTACTTTAAGAATAGCGCCACCATCAGGTGGGCAACCAGGGATAAAGTAATCAATTTTGACGACTTCATGCAGAGGTTTTACCGTGGTTGTGATAATAGGAAGGTCTTCGTGAAAAGGAATAACTTTCTTAGCGCTTGGTACGGCGGTTGGTGAATCAATATAGGCTTCTCGAAAACACTCTTCCAAGGGCACTACATTACGCATAGCAGGAACTCCGCCCCATACAGCACATGCTCCAACAGAGATTAAAACATCACAATTTTCACGATATTCTTCTAAAACTTCGATATTTTCGCTATTAGCAATTCCACCTTCGATAAAACCTAAAGCCATTCGACCTGGTATTCGCTTAGTATCTGTCATTGAGGATCGGGTAATATTGACCTTTTCTAATAACTCTAACAGACCTTCATCCATATCTAAAAAAGATAAGGTGCAACCCCAGCAACCACAAAAACCAATCATAGCCACTTGTATTTTAGCGTCACGTATTGCCTGTGTTTTTGGGTCTAGCGGTGTTGCAGGTAAGTCATGAGATAATATTTCATCCTTCTTGTGTGCGTGGCTCATCGGTGTGTCCTCTCTAAAGCGCGATCTCTAATAGTTTTAACTTCAAATTTACGTTTACCTATGGGGTCATCATAACCTTGGGTTGAGTCTATGATACAACCGACGGGGCAAAGGTCAGATGCTTCTCGTACTTGCTGAGGTGACATTTCATTGGCGAGATCGGTATCTATCTCTATACGTGCATGCGTGCCTCGACCTTTAATACTGAATATTTTTTCACCAGTCTTTTCATCGCGAATCATATCAACGCAACGTTGGCAGAAGATACATCGATCTCTTTGTAAGAAAATGGTTTTAGAACTGTGATCTACCACACGAGGCGTAAATCGATAGGGGAAGCGAGAAACCATCATATCGACTTCATAGCCTGTTGCTTGTAACTCACAGCGACCACTTTTCTCACAACTTGGACAGTTATGATTGCCTTCTGAGAAGAGCAGTTCTACCAATGCTTTTCGCATGTCGGTTACTTCGGGTTCATTAACCTCAATTTCCATGCCTTCTGCTACGGGGATGGTGCAGGCGGCCATGACATTGCCATTCACTTTAACTGAGCAAGTACGACAGGTGCCTAAGCAAGGTTTACCTTTAACGTAACAAAGGGAGGGAATATAAACGCCATTTTCAGCAGCAACATCAATGATATTATCACCATCTCTTGCACTCACTTCTTTTCCATCAATGGTTACTTTAATGCTCATTATGCTTCCTCCTGTGTGAGTTTTTTATAGGCTAGTTCATGCGCACTTAATGCGTCATCCATATCAAAAGAAGGTAATAATGGGCCTTTTTGTTCAACTAGCTTTTCTTGGTAAATTTCTGGGAATTTTTCAAGTGTTGCTAAAATCGGGTTTGGTGCTGCAGTACCTAAGCCACAGCGACTTGTGCCTTTGAGTAATTTACTCCACGTGGTGATTTCTTCTATATCTTGCTGACAGCCACGACCATCAATAAAGCGTTCCATCTTATGTAATAAGTCAACGCCACCAGCACGACAAGGTACGCAAATCCCACAGGACTCCTCTACAAAGAATTTTTCAAAGTCTCTGACTACATTGAGTAGGTCGCGTGATTGATTAAACACCATTAATGAACCGTTACAGGACAAATCGCTGTAACAAAATTCGCGTTCACCATCAAGTTTAACGGATAGAGTATCACCAGCAGGACCACTTATTTGTACTGCTTTGGCATCTTTTGCACCTATCATTTCTAAAACTTCATTGAGTGTTGTGCCCCATTCTATTTCATAAATTCCAGGGTTTTCACAGTCACCTGAAACACTTAATAAGCGTGTTCCTGTGGAGTCATCGGTTCCCATTTCTTCATACCAATCACCGCCTTTTTCGATGATATAACTGGCAGCTGCAAGCGTCTCAACATTATTTACACTGGTGGGCATTCCTAGATAACCCTGATTGATCGGATAAGGAGGTTTAACTCTGGGAGTACCTCGTTTGCCTTCACAGGATTCAATCAATGCTGTTTCATCACCACAGACATAAGCACCCGCGCCCATTTGAATGCGTATATCAAACTCTAGTTTTGAACCGAGAATGTTCTTCCCAAGTAGGCCTTCATCACGAAAATCTTGGATTTGTTGCTGCAAAAAGTCTTTGAGATACCAGTATTCTGCACGTAAATAGATTATTCCATGACGAGAACCAACGGCGTAGGCGGCTGCAATCATCCCAAGTAATACATCTTTAGGTGAGTGAGAAAGTAGAACGCGATCTTTAAAAGTGCCAGGTTCTCCCTCATCGGCATTACAGATGATATATTTTTCAGCCCCTTCGGCTTCTCGGCCGAACTTCCATTTCATTCCTGTTGGGAAGCCTGCACCACCACGCCCACGAAGGTTAGCTAGAGTGATTTCCTCAATAACTTCTTCAGGGATATGCTTGTCTAAACATGTTTGCAAAATTGATTTATAGTCACGATTGGCTTTAAACAAAACTTGGCTTTCGGTTTTGATATTGGCATCAACCATATTCTCAACATAGGCCAGCTCTTTGCTGTCGATATTTTCAGGGTTAGCGATATTTTCTGCTGTTTTACCTGATTTTAGACCACTAATAATATCTTTAACTTTGGCAGGTGTCAGTTTTGTAAAAACAACGTTATCTACCATCATGGCTGGCTCTTGATCACTCAAACCAATACAGTTTGCATCCCCTAAGCCAAAAACCCCTGTTTCATCAACACTATTAAATGCTGTACCTATTTCTTTGCTTAGTGTGTCGCGTACTTCATCGTAACCGCCCATTTTTGCGATAGTTGTATCACACAGGTAGACCTTATGTTTTCCAAAAGGCTTGTCATGAAAAAAGTGGTAAAATGTTAGGGTTTCGCGCACATCATCCTTTGCAATTTCTAAACCTTTTGCCAAAGAAGAGATTGCTTCGTCGGAAATATAACCTTGTTGCAACTGCACATCCCACAGCATATCCATTAAGCGTGTTCTATCGGATTGATAGTTACTCAATATCGTTTGAATTTCATTGTTCATGTTTTCTCCTTTAAAATGCCGTAAGTTTTAATTCTAGTCCTACATTAAGTATGTATTACTCTTGCGGCGGTTATAACAGCTTGTCCTAAAGCGAGTCCACCATCATTGGCGGGCACATTACGGTGAACTAAAACGTTAGAACCTTGCTGTTCTAATCCTTGTTTTACATCTTCAAATAGAGTTTTGTTTTGAAAAACACCACCTGATAGAGCGATTGTTTTTATATTATTTTCTTTTGATAACTGTATGCCCATAGTTTGTATGGCATTTGATAAGCCTTTGTGAAATCGTGCTGATATCAAAGATGATGAAGTTGAATCTGATAAGTCTTGCAATAGGGCTTTCCACATCGGAGTAGGGACTAATTGCTTGGCGCTTAAA
>Ga0256840_1002164_pt1 | contig 17568 bp, 14 predicted proteins | sample 355202metaG_FD_185969 | JGI IMG/M metagenome (GOLD analysis project Ga0256840, IMG submission 185969) | Hydrothermal vent microbial communities from Mid Atlantic Ridge, Atlantic Ocean - 355-202 | ecosystem: Environmental > Aquatic > Marine > Hydrothermal vents | place: Atlantic Ocean: Mid... | reverse complement strand
CATCACTTTATGTCTAAAAGCTAAGTAGATAAATCCTACGATTGATAAAACAAATGTCACCACATGACCACTTATCCTGTTTGCAAATGTCTCAAATGGGATTTGTCCCGCTTCTCTTACAGTTTGCATCACATTGAAAAAGTGAAGATTTAAGCCATCTTTTCCAACGGCAACAACATCTTTAAACACATAAGATTTTAATTTTCCTAAAATAGGATTTATTCCACCTGTAGCTAAGAAAAGCACTATAGAGACAACAAAAATATGATAAATATACTTTTGAGCCTGAGGTTGTCTAAATATAAAAAACGCACCCATTACAAGTCCAAGCCTTATATAACCATCCAACATTAACATTGCAAACATAATTATCGCTAAAAGTTTATAGTTATAGAGATTTTTGCGATCAAATAACAATGTATAAAGTAATATAAGTGCAAAAAATGAAACCTCTAGTGAATAACTCTCAGGGTACCACCATCTATACACTAAAATATCTAAAGCAGTGATGAGTAAATATTTATCTTCATGTGTTCTTATCGCCCATACAATCGACCAGAGTAAAAACATAGGCAAGACTATATTTAGCATATCTGTATCATAATAACCAACCATAGTACGGTTATAATAACTCCAAGCTATAGAAGATAAAAGTGCAGCGATAAAACCCATCTCTAAGTTATCTAAACTCTTTGCAATCAAGATTATAGGGATAACAATTAATGCACTTAAAAAAACTGGCATATATAAAATAATAGACTCAAAAGAAAATGGTAAAATCATCGCAAAAAGTGCTGTAAGCTGTGCTGTTGAACTATCAATTCGCGAGAGATCTCCATATTGAGAAACACCACTAAGCAGGTCTCTTGCTCCCTCCGCCCATGCATAACCATCATTTGTATTTATCATAAACTGACCATTAAACATAAAAGCTTCATAGCCCTCAAATTGGTAAATCCAAATCATCCGTATAGCAATTGAAAATATAAATGCTATGAGTATATATCCAAGAGTTAATTTCGTTTCTGTTGATATTTTATTCAATTTTTCACCTTTGAAGTTGTTGTAGTTTTTCTATCTTTTGTTCATAAATTTTTACTTGTGAAATTCTATCATATTTAATAGCACCTTGTAAGAGTAATCTATATTTTTGTATTAAAGTTTTTAAAATTAATTCATACTTAGAATGGGAACTATTTTTAAGAACTTTTTCTAAAGCTATAACTCTAAACCTATCCATCCCCCAATGCTTTATGCTCAGCTGGTCTTTATCTCCGCCATACTTTGTTATAAGTTTTTTATCAATGAGTCCTATCTTATTTTCAATAGCTACTCTTAGCCATAAATCATAATCTTCACACACTTCTAAACTTTCATCAAAATTTCCAACTTTTTCAATCAAATCTTTATGTATAAGAGTTGCAGATGGAGCGATAATACAATGAGATAGACACTCATTAAATATTTTACCCCCAAACTTACGAAACTTTTTAGGAACTTTTACTGCAACACCATCTCTTATCCAGTTTTCATCTGTATAACTCATCTGTATCTCTGGATGTTGTTTGTGAAAATCTAAATGTTCTTGTAGTTTATCTGGATGCCACTCATCATCTGAGTCTAAAAATGCTATCCATTTAGATGTTGCTTTTTTTATCCCTAGATTTCTTGCAGATGAGACACCAGAGTTTTTTTGATACAAGTACCTAATGTTAGGAAAATCATTTATAATTTGAGAGGTTTCATCACTAGAGCCATCATCTATAACAATGACTTCATTTGCCTTATAAGTTTGTGCAAAGACTGAGTTTAATGCTCTTTTTAAAACCTCATATCGATTATAAGTTGGGATTATTACAGATATATTCATCAATTAGATTCTAAATCTAGTTTAGAATGACGAGCGTTTAAAGCTATCAAACTTTAATTTCGTTATATACACTATCTCGCTCAACTGGTATAAAGCCACTGTTTTTTATCAGGGCTGTAAACTCTTCAAGGTTTACTCCGTTTGCACTCTTAGCACCTGCAGCTGAGTTTATAGACTCTTTCTCTATTGTTCCATCCAAATCATTTGCACCAAACTCTTGAGCAACTAAAGCTAGATTTACAGTTGAAGTAACCCAGTATGCTTTTAAGTTTGCAACATTATCTAAAACTATACGGCTAATTGCCATCGTTTTTAAAATCTCATTTGCAGTTATAGGCTCTTTAACATTTAAGTAGTTATTTTGGGTTTGATACACAAGTGGTATAAAAGCATTAAACCCACCTGTTTTATCTTGAAGTTCTCTAATTCTCATCATATGGTCTATACGATTTTCTCTACTCTCAACATGACCAAAAAGCATAGTAACATTACTCATTTTACCTCTTTCATGCCACTTTTGATGGATGTCAAGCCACTGCTGTGATGTAACTTTACCCTTACATATGTAATCTCTCACCTTTTCATCAAAAATCTCAGCGCCACCGCCAGGCATAGAATCAACTCCATTTTCAACCATCAAATCAAGAATCTCATCATAAGTTTTTCCATAATGACGAGCAAGAAAATCAACCTCAGCAGCTGTGAGAGCTTTTACATGAAGATGAGGATATTCATCTTTAATCTTTTTGAAAATCTCTAGGTACCACTCTAAGCCAGTATCAGGATTATGAGCAGATACAATATGCACCTCTTTTATCCCTCTACTTGCAACATCCTTAACTATATCCATAATCTCATCATGACTCATAGCATAAGGGTTTGGATTTTTCCTATTTGCAGAGTATGCACAAAACTTACATATATCAGCACAAATATTTGTAGGGTTAATGTGACGGTTGATATTGAAGTATGTTTTCTTACCATGAAGCTTTTGACGCTTAGCATCCGCTAATTCACCAAGCTCAAAAAAGTCCATATCGTAAAGAGTTAATGCCTCTTCAAAGTTGATTCTTTCACCTGCTAGTATTTTTTCTTTCAAATTCATTTTTTGCCTTAGTTGTTATGTAAATAAGTTTTGTAATTTTTGTTTTAGTTCATTGAAGTTTGGATGTGAAAAATCATATGGTGCTTTTGGATATAGTTTGTTATAAATACATGTTAATATTTTTCTGTTTTTATTTAACTCTTTTAATTTAAAGCACTCTTCACAAGCTTCAAAACTTTCTTTATTCTCTAATGTATCTATTAAAAAATAATCTAAATTTTTAGAAAATATATAATAATTAATGTCAATATTCCAATCTAATTCTTTTATCAAGTTTTCAATACACTTTTTACTATTTTCTAAATTTCCACATTTTATATCATCTTCTTCAAAATCACAATCAAAGATAAAAAGAACTTTTTTTATCTTTTTGCCTATTTGTATATTTATTTCTTCATAGTTTTCTTGATTTAGTAAATTTGATTTACCACCCATCGTTTGGATATATGAATCAAAATTTTCTATATCAGTTGATAGGCTTCCCTCTTTTTTAAGATGTTGTAGATAAAATCTCAAAAATGATTTATCATCACTTCCTTCACATATTATCTTTACCATCCTCTCATATCCTGATGTTGAGAAACTTGATTTATAATATTTTTATAATTATATGTTATTGATTCTATCTTATTATCATTTCTTCCAAATTCAATAAAACTAACATCTTCATCTTCAAGTTTTTTAGCAACTCTTGCGTATGATTCTATACACTCTTTTGAATGAGTAGTAGCAAATACTTGAACGCTTTGTTCTTTTGATATTGTTAAGATTATCTCCCAAAGTCTATCTAATTGCGTCCAATGAATCCCGTTTTCTATCTCGTCTATAAATAGATAATTATTTTTAGAAGCATATAAAGATGCTATTATTGAAATATATAGTTTTATTCCATCACCAAATTTACTTAACTCTTTATATTCATCATCGCTAACTTGTTTTAAATAAGCTTTATCACTAATAATTTTAAACTGAGATATATTATCATCAAAATTAACTATACATTCGTTAAGATAATTATCCATATCTTGAAACTGAACAGCTTTATAAACTTGTTTTAGTTCCTCATTTGTAAAGCCATAGCTACTTATATAAACTATGTTTTCGTTACTCATAAAAGATAAGTTTTCATTAAAATTGATTTTTTCTGTATTTTCATCTAGTTTTATTTCAATATTTTGTTTAAGAGTTGTTTTATTAACAACATACTTTATCTTATGAAGTCCATGTATTAAAAATGAATCATTAGCTGTTAATATATCTATTATATTAATATTATCATTAATTGATATATTTAACATATCTCTGTTTCTTTCAATTATCGATAATGCAAATAGTAAATTGGAAATAGTTTCAGAAGATACATTAACAAAACAAGCCTCCATAAAAGCCGTCTTCCCAACATTATTTTTCCCACCAATAAGATTTACTCTTTTAAACCCATCAGCTTTGAAATCTTTGAAGCATTTAAAATCTTTTATCTTTATGTTTGTCAATAAATGTTTATCCATCTTCAATGCTCCACATCTCTTTTAATTATTTTACGAATTATATCCAAACTACAATCCAGGTGCTTTCCACATGCTTGTTGTTATATTGTCATCTACTAGTTTTAGTTGTGCTTCGTACGCTTTTTGCCATCTTTTCTTTATCTCTTTATATTTCTCAAAATTTTGCATATTTGGAGTATATTCTTTCTCCCAGACTACCAACTCTTTTGCAGCATCCACAAGTGAACCATACACTCCACATCCAACACCAGCTGCCATAGCAGCTCCTAGGGCTGTTGCTTCTGTAACCTTAGGGATTTTAACCTTGCATCCAGTAACATCTGCTAATATCTGTGACCACAAAGCACCTTTACTAGCACCCCCTGCAAACACTATAGTATCTATCTCTACATTTGTAAACTCTTTAATTTTTTCTAAATTAATACTTGAAACGATACACGCATTTTCTTGCAGACTTCTAAACATTGAAGCACGATTGCAAACTTCTGGGTCTATGGAAAGATTTAAAAAACTCGGAGCTGCATGGTACCATTTTCCATACTTCATACTATCTGAAAATATCGGTATAATTCCATAAGAACCGACGGGTACTTTGCTTGCTTTTTCTTCTAAAACAGCATATACATCTAGGTCACGCTCTTTCGCCTCTAATTTTTCCATATCACAAAAAGCATCCCTAAACCATCGCATAACTAAACCGCTAAAAAAAGTGATTCCCTCTGCTTGTGAGAGTCCAGCTATAACATGAGGATTTACTCGTATGGACATATCTTTTGGCGGAAGTGTTTCACTCGGGATGTTGACCACTTGTTGCCAAAACGAACCACCAAGAACTGCGACTTGTCCCGCTTCAACTACACCAAGACCAGCGGAACCGAGTTGAACATCTCCTCCACCCATAACTACTTTAGTTTTGTTTGATAGTCCTGTTTCAGATGAAGCTTTCCTGACAACACTTCCCATAAGAGTTCCAACCTCTAAAGTTGGAGGAAAAATATCATCTTTAAGCCCCACTATTGTAGCCATGGTTGGAGTCCAATTTCTTTCTTTTAAAGAAAATACTCCTGTTGTTCCACCATTACTAGGGTCAGTTGCTATTACACCACTAAGACGAGCCAAAATCCAGTCACCTATCATAGAGATATTTGCAACCCTCTCATAAACATCTGGTTTATTGTTTTTAAGCCACATAATTCTTGGTAATGCACCTAAAGCAAATGTTTGACCAGACTCTTTATAAAAATCTTCCTCAATACCTGCAAAATTATCTTTGAGATATTTCACCTCTTTATCCGCTCTAGCATCGACATTTGCAACAGCCCAAAGCTCTTTGCCCTCATCATCATAAAGAACAATCCCCTCACGCATACTTGTAGCACTAAGAGCTAAAATATCTTCACTTTTAATTTTTGCATTAATGATTGAACTTTTTATACACTCACAAACTAGATTCCAATTAGTTATAAAATCAAAACTCATAGAGTTTGGCACACCCTCCTCAGATAAGTGAGTCCACTCTTTTTGAGAAACAGAGATTTGGTTTCCCTTCGTATCAAAAATTACCGCACGAACACTCCCTGTCCCTGCATCTATCGCCATCAAATAAGACATTATTTTCTCAACTTCGCTTGTTCTAGTTCCCAGTATTCCATCTCAAAACAATCTTTAAGACTGATTCCCTTATATCCACCAAGTTTATCAGCTCTTAATACTGCTAGCATGGTATGCTCAACTATATCATTTATAATATCTGCCTCTTTTTTATTTTTACCAAAAGAGACAACACCTGCGTTTTTAACTATCATATAGTTCGGTGTTGGGCTGAGACAAATCTCATCCTTTTTAAACTCTTCAAAATAACTCAAATAATCATCTTTGTATTTTTTCAAAGCCTCTTGCAAACTCTCACCCTCAACTATCAATGGAACTCTTTTTGTTCTGATAATATGCTCGGGAGTCAGGATTCCACGAGTTGCAAATGTTTTTAGATTTTCTTGTGAAGAATAATGTAGTGCTAGAGGTGATTGATTTAGATTTGCAACAACATCATACCCTTTATGCTTAGAGATGATTTTTTGAATCTCTTTCATATCAACTTCACAACTGACCTCTTTCTCTTCTATCTCAATATACGCTTTCTCCTCTAAAAACACCTCTGCTAGCGTAACTGCTTCAATCATTTTATCATAAGAGATTTTAGCATCATCATCAAAGGTAAATATCCCGTGATTATGCAAGATAATCCCCTCACATTGTGACCAGTCTAAATCTTTTGCCATTTTGTTTATAGTTTGCGCTAAGATAAATCCTGGCATCACATAAGGCACTATTAGATAGTTTGGATAAAGCTTATTTATGTGCTCTTGTCCATTTACTGAATTAGAGATTGTTACAACAGCATCCGCATGAGTATGGTCAACATATTTAAACGGGATAAGAGCGTGCAAGATTGCTTCAACGGATGGATTTGGAGCTTTTGTATCTATCATGGCAGCTTTTTGACCTGAAACCATATCAGAATCACTGAGTTCATCTAACTCTGACATCTCTAAAAGAGTTTTTAGTTTTACGGGAGCAAATCCTTCCTCTTTTATAGAGACCAAATCCCAACCACTTCCTTTTACAAAAAGTATATCTTCACCATCTACCTTAGTTTTTACAGATGTATTTCCACCACCGTGCAAGACAAGCTCATCACTTCTTCCAAGAAGATTAGATGTATAGACTCTAAACTCTAAATCACTCTTGCATTTGCCAGCTTCCTCAGCACTCCATAAATTATTCAACTCTTTATCCTAAAACTTCTAACTCATCCGAGTATTTTTTTAAGCAGTACGGCTCAAAACTACTTTTATAGATTTTATAATGTGGGGATGCTTTATGTCCATCAAGAGCTTTCTCATCTCTCCATGACTCAACTGCCATAAATTTTTCAGGTCTATCTTCGTACTGAAAAATATCATAAAATATACATCCATCTTCAGCTTTACTTGGCGCAACCATCGCTGTTAAAAGCTCTCTCATTTTTTCAATACCATCTTCTTTAGCGATAAATGTTACTCTTTTAGTTATTGTCATAATAAATTCTCCAAAATTCTTTTTATGGATTATAGCAAATTTATACAACTACACTATAATACGGATAAATAAAGGATCTACTTTGGCATTTAATTTAGAAAATACATTGGTCGTAGGCATCTCTGCAACAGCTCTTTTTGATTTGAGTGAAGCTGATAAATTATTTAAAACAGAGTATAAAAAACATCCTGACAGTGCTATTGAAATTTACCGAGACTATATGCTTAAAAGTGAAAACACACCCTTAAAAGAGGGGATAGGTTTTCCCCTTATTAAAGCACTCCTTGATTTAAACAAGTTTCAAAAGAAAAATGAACCACCTTTAGTTGAAGTAGTAATTATGTCAAGAAATAGCCCAGATACTGGAGTGAGAGTTTTAAATACGATTAGAAAACTAGAATTAAATATCACTCGTTCTGCATTTACAGCTGGTGAATCAAGTGCTGATTATTTAGATGCTTTTAGTGTTGATTTATTTTTAACAACGGATGAGAGTGATGCTCAAAAAGTTATAGATAACAGAGTATGTGCCTCCGCCGTACTCTCAACGCCACCTGAGTACAAGTGTGACATCCCAGAGGGGCAAGTTAGAATTGCCTTTGATGGAGATGCTGTTCTCTTTGATGAAACAAGCGAACTTGTGTATAAAGAAAATGGGATAGAGGCATTTCATGAAAATGAAAAAAATTCTCAAGATGTGCCAATGAATGAGGGTCCTTTTGCATCTTTTTTAAAAAAGTTAGCAACCTTGCAAGAGAGATTGCCTATGAAAGTTGAGTACTCTCCAGTTAGAATCGCACTGGTTACTGCTAGAAACAGCCCATCAGATATAAGAGTTATAAAAACTCTAAGACATTGGGGTGTATATGTTGATGAAGCATTTTTTCTAGGGGGTATTGAAAAAAGTAAAATTTTACAATCATTTAAAGCTCATATATTTTTTGATGATCAAGATGTTCATCTAAAGAGCTCCTCTTTGGTTGTTCCCTCTGGGAAAGTTTTATACCCAAGCGATTCAAAGCTACAAAAAAACAACTAAAATGCAACATTTTTGCAACAAAGTGACAAAAAAAGTCAAATTTTATTGTAAGTAACAAAAAATTACATTATAATCACATAATAAAGAGTCTTTAAAATGACTATAACTTTTTGATAATAAGGTTTATTTATGGAAAATAATAATGTATTGATTGTTGAAGATGACGAAATTACTGCACTAAATCTAAAGATATCTTTAGAGAAGCAGGGTTATGTTGTCACAGAGGTATGTGACAACGCAGAAGATGCAAAAGAAAAATTAGCTACTATACAAGCAGATATAGTTGTTATAGATATATCTTTGCAAGAGAGTAATGATGGAATTGAACTCGCTCAGAATATTAGAGATAAACATAAAATACCATTTATTTTTCTTACATCCTATAGTGATGATGATATCATATCTCAAGCTAAAACTACTGAGCCATATGGGTATATTGTAAAACCATTTGACCCTAACTCTCTTCATGCAACAATGCAAATGGCACTATTTAAGTTTGAGCAAGAAAATCAGAGAAAAAACAATTTTTCAAATTTCAGTGCAGAAAAATTAAATATTGAAAATCTGCTTCACACAAAAGTTGCTGAGGGTGAGAGTAAAATCAAATTTGCTAATGATTACCATTTAGATATTAATGCTTGTGAAACATTTTATCAGAATAAAAAGATAAGATTAACAAAAAAAGAGAATGCATTTTTACGCCTACTCGTAGCAAAACTAGGTCTTGTTGTTACTTTTAAACAAGCGATGGAGTATGTATGGGAAAAAAATGGGGCAACCGAAAACAGTGTGAGAACTTTAGTGTGGAGACTAAGAAACAAACTAGATACTGATATTGTAAAAAACGCTTCAGGGATAGGCTATTTTATAGAAGAGTAGTTATATTCTACTCTTAGATTAAGGAATTTTTATCTCTGAAATTCTTTCTTCTATTTTTTTACAATTGCCACTATAATCGTAGTCGCTATTTTCATTTTTTGCCATCTGTTCTATCTCGCTAGAGATATTTTGCAAAATTTCCATTCTAAAATTTCCGCTTGAACCTTTTATACTGTGAGCAATAAGACCTATTTTTTTGTAATCTTTACTTTGTATCACTTCATGTAGTTCTGGCAGTAATTTTTTCATTTTTTTCATAAATAATGTTAAAAGCATTATAATTTCATCTTCACTCAACATAAGTTCTTCGGTAAGTGATTGTATATCGAGTCCCTCTATTTTATTGCTTATAAGTTCTTTTTCTTTTGATGATTCCACATCAACATATGCAGTTTTTAGATACATCTGAAATACTTTTTCCAAATCTTTTAAGACAATTGGTTTTGCTAAAAAGGCATCATATCCATATGTTATATTTTTATTTTTTATTACTTGAATAACATTTGCAGTAAGAGCCGATACAGGTGTATGAGTAAAATGATTTTCTTTTTCATATCTTACAATCTCTTTGACTGCTTCATTTCCATCCATTACAGGCATCTGCTCATCCATTAGTATCAAGTCGTACTTATGCAGTTTATACAAATTTACAGCTTCAAGGCCATTCACCGCCATGTCAAATGTAACCCCATATTTACCAAGTAAAATTTTAATCAACTCCTGATTGGCTTCATTATCCTCAGCGATAAGTATATGTCCATGAAATTTTTTACTTATCTTTTTTACTGGTTGAACATAAGACTCTGGATGTAGCAGTTCTAATAAGGCTGTTCTTATCTTAGAGCAATACAAAGGAAAATATAAAGGGGTAATATGCAAATAATTTTCAAAATCATCACGAATTTTATTCATTAATATTATATATTTTTTATTCGATTTTATTATTTTACGCTTCAATGCTTCATCTATATCCTCATAAATAACTATCGCAATATCAAAATCCATATCTAAATTATCAACTATTGTAGTTTTCATACCAAAAATATCCGAATATTTGATAAATGATTCATACTTTTGAAAACTATCTTCATCTTTAGAATACACCACTACACTCAGAGATTTAAACTCGTCTATCTCTTCGATAACCTTACAGCTTGTACTGCGTATTTGCACTGGAATTTTAAGCCAAAATGTACTCCCTTTACCTAAAGAAGAGTTTGCTGTTACTCTTCCATTCATATGACTTGCTAATTGTTCACAGATATATAAACCTAGACCGGTACCATCATTCTTTTTCTTCTCAGAATGTTGCGCCTGAGCAAATGCACTAAATACATCTTTTAAATCTTCTTTTGAAATCCCTATGCCGTTATCTTTGACCCGAATTTTAAGTATAGAATTTTCACAACTCGCTTCTACACTAATCACTCCACCATAAGGTGTAAATTTTATAGCATTACTTAAGAAGTTAGAGAGTATTTGTTGAATTCTTAGTGGATCAGCAAATATTTCTGTCGGAATTGTTGGGTCTATAAAAGATGTAAGTGTAATATTTTTAGAATTAGCGCTCGCTACAAAAAGCTCCATAGTGTGGCTTATCTCATCATGGATAGAAAAAACTTTGGGGTCTATACTAAATTCACCACTTCTAAGTTTTGAAAAATCTAAAATATCATTAATAATACTCAAAAGATTTTCCCCACTATTAAAAATAATATCTAAATATTTTCTATGTTTTTTTGATAAATCCTCATCCATCAAAAGATTTACAAAACCTAAGATAGCATTGAGAGGTGTTCTAATCTCGTGGCTCATATTAGATAAAAAATACTCTTTGGCTTTACTGGCTTCAAGTGCTTCTATTCTTGATTTTACAAGTGTTGTTATATCGTATGCAACTGACATATATTCACTTGAATCATCATAGGGATCATTAATTTTTACTATGGTTACATCTATATAAAATGCTTTACCGTTTTTTTTACGATTTTTAATAGTTCCTTTAAAAATATTATTTTGCTTTAATTCTCTCCAAAGGTTTTGATAATAATCATTACTCATATCATTATGCTTCATAACATTATGTTTTTTACCTACAAGTTCATCCCTAGAAAAACCACAAAGCTTTACTAGCTTATCATTTACATATGTTATGACACCATTGATATCTGTTTTAGAGATCAAGGCACTATCGTCTAATGCTTTTTTATATTCACTCAGCAGTTTTACACTTCTGCTTATCTCTTGTTCTTTTTGAAAAACGGTATCAGTATAAAAGTGCAAAATTGATTTAAAATTTTCATCAAAAAGGTAGGTGATTTCATTGAAAAGTTCTTGTGAATCAATCTTACTTTCATATGTAAAATTTATTATTATTTTTCGGAGATGATTACACATACTAAAAAGTTCTGAAACACCTATATCTCTATCTTTTAGATGTAACAAAAGACTATGCATTGCAGGGCACTCACCTATACTTATATCCCTTGCTATTGCATCCATAAAATAATCAAAAACACCATCCAAATAATTTTCTACAAAATTATCTACATACGCATCATCTTCAAAAGTTCTATTTTTAAACAGCAAGTTAAAAAAATCATACTCTTTCCACTGTGATAATATTTTATTTTTTGAATCTAAAAACAATTGTTGTTTTTTTATTAAATTTGGCATATTATTTGGCATTTATTTTAACTTTTAAATTAATTTATTAAGAAGTAAGATATTAGCATTATTATTATTAATTTTACTAAGGGTATTAAGGTTGTACCTATAATATTACCACTCTGGCAACTAACACAACTTGTATATTGGCTGGCTTCATAATGCGATATAATGAACCCTGTATGATACAGGGTTCTCTCAGTAGGTTTTAGTGGCTTTTACTAACCACAATTAACATTTTGATATTTAGCACTATAAATCTAAAAAATTGCCAAATCACACAAGTTCTCATTTTTTTAGCAAATGCTCCCGGAACCATTGTTGTGTAGTTTTGCTCATATGCTTTGATATTTGATTCTTCTTTTTTCATCATTATTTCCTTTAATTAAAATTCTTATTCTGGAATAAGTGTCCAGCCTGGCTTCAATTTAGCTTTATAAATAAACATATGATGCAAGATATGCTTAATCCAGTGACCAGCAAGACCAACTTCACCAAAAGTATAATCAGTATCGCGTCCTGTTCCTGGGTACTTTTCAAAATCTGGAACAACAGGATAAACCGTCATTGCAGCAGCAGTTCCATCAAATATACCTTTACCAGCAGATGCTACACACGCAGCACCCATATCAGCCATAGATGCCTCACGCAAAGGAGCATTTTCACCTTTTAAAATCTTATCGCAAATACTATGAGCCACCGCTTTACCGATGATACCTGATGGCATACCTGTTCGCGGAGGAGTTGGATTTATCGGGGTTCCATTAGGAGAACTCATTGGTTTTGAAATCCCATGTGGCGGTGCAAAAGCTATGCCACATGCAAACATATTGTCATATGTCGGATTTTGATAGGTTGCTGGCCAATCACTTGCTTTCCAATTTTCATAACTTCCAGCACCATAATTTGCATCAACTTTCATAAATCCGTTTGGAGCAAAAACAGTACTTGTAATATCTGAGCCATCTTTAGCATATGCCTTTAGTCCTACACCTGCAAATGGTGGGATAAGCATTGAAAAATCAAACTCCTCTTCACCTGTAGAGCCATCAAGCAGTTCATACTCTATTCTTCCAGCTTCAACTTTTGACACATGCGCACCAATAATCCAAGAAACATCTCTTTCAGTAAAAAGAGATTCAGTGAAAATTTTAGAACTCACTGTGTAACCTCCTACTTTCATATGAAGTCCACCCATTCCAAAGTCACCTAAAAAAGACTCATTTGAAATCCACTTGATGTCAGCTAAGTCACGAACACCTGCTTTTGTTAGCTCATGCTCAATATTGAAAATATACTCAAAAGCTGCACCTTGGCAAGTACACATCCCATGCCCCGTGCCAATCAAGAATTTTTGTCTTTCACCACTTTTCATTCTCTCTATAGATTTTTTAAACTCACTTGAAGCATGAACAGCATGATCAGCTGTACAAACAGATACCGTATGTCCAGCATCCAGACCAGGAGTTGCACCAAAGTTAAGCTTAGGACCAGTTGCATTGACAACATAGTCATACTCTATATCTTCACTCTCCCCTTCTCTCCCCTCTTGTGTAAACTCTACAGTTACAAAAGGTTTATCTGAAGACTCACTCCCCTCAGGGTTTAAAGAGACCGCTTTTGCTTGCTTATAAGTGATGCCTGCTTTTGCATAAACAGGTGCTAAATCAAATGTAACTTCTTCTTTACTCATCTCTCCAACACCAACCCAAATATTTGATGGAATCCAATTCCATTTTGAGTTTGGTGTAACAACTACAACCTCATGTGCCGATCCCAGCCATTTTGCTGCAAAAGTTGCAGCAGTATGTCCAGAGACACCACCCCCTAAAATAACTACTCTTGCCATATATTCTCCCTCTTCTCAAAGTTCATTCAATCATTGTATCACAAAGTTAACAAAAAAATTATATAAACTTTTCCTTATCTTTAAGAAAAAAACTACTAATAAACAAACAAAAGTACACAAATTTAGGGATAAAAATAGATAAAAATCTTTAAATCTTTAAAATTTTACTAATAATCTCAAAAACATTTTTGGAAATCGAATGTGTAGAAACTACACGCTTTAACTCTTTTTTCATCAAGCTCTTATTAACTTCATTCATTTTTTCATATATTTTAAATGCACCAGCAAGTCCTGATGCCATCTGAGCATTTATCTTATCTATCTCTATAATCTTATCTGCGACAAAGGAATATCCACTTCCATCTTTTGCATGAAAGTGTTTATAGTTTCTTGCAAATACTCCAATGAGTGAGCGAACTAAGTTAGGAACCTTTTCATCATACACCTCATCATCTTGAAGCGCTATCACTCTTTGTAGTGTTCCTTCCCTTTGAGATGCTGAAAGAATTGCAAAATATTTATTCATCACCAAAGTATCATCTTTATATCTTGCATAAAAATCGGACTTCGCATCTTTTGCCAACTCTGCATGAGTGTTTTCTAAAACATCAAGGGCAACAATTCTATCTGTCATTGTCAATGATTCTTCATACTGCTTTTTTATAAGAGTTAATATATCTTCATCATCTAATGATGACAAAAGTTTTAAAGAACGATTTTTTAAGGCACGCATCCCCATACTTTTTGCATCTAGTTCTTGATTATTTGGCTTATGATTTATACTATAAAGCTCTAAAAATTCATCTTTATATATGGTTGCTAAATGCTTAGAAAGTGTCTCTCTCGCATGGTAAATTAGCTCAAAATCCACCTTTTTTTGCCTTTGCATCAAAGTTGAAACAGTTGGAAGCTCTAAAATAAGTGCCTTATATGACAAATCTACATTAAGACCAAGCATATATCCATAAGCTTCTACAAACTCATTATCTATCTCTTTGCCTTGCATCATTCTCTCAAGTGTTTCAACTGCAAAAGATTGGGCACTCTCATATCGTACGAAGCTATTTTTATCATGCTTCATTAAAAAAGCATAGTTTGTATTTTCCTGTGCAACAATTATGGGTGCTGAAAAATCACGGTTTATCGATAGTATGGGTTGCGAGGATAAACCATCAAAAATAAACTCTTCTTTCTCTTTTGAGACAATTAATCTCTTGTCTAATATCTCATGTGCATCTCTATCTATAAGCCCTATTTTTAAAGGGAAGAAGTATGGCTTTTGTTTTTTTCCATCAACTGCATCGGGAACCTCTTGAGTAAGTGTTAATCTATACTTCCCATCTTCAAAACTTTCTTGTACATGTAGTTTAGGAGTGCCTGATTGGTGATACCATCTCTCGAACTGCTCTAAATCTACACCAGATGCTTCACTCATAGCCCATAAAAAATCATTTGTAGTCACTGCTTGTCCATCAAAGGTTTCAAAATACAAATCAGTTGCTTTTGTATAGTTTTGCTCACCTAAAAGAGTATAAATCATCCGAATAATCTCAGCACCTTTCTCATACACCGTAGATGTATAAAAATTATTCATAGATATATACGATTCTGGCTGTATTGGATGTGCAGTAGGGGAAGCATCCTCAACAAACTGTCTCTCTCTTAACCCTTTTACATCTTCTATTCGTTGCACTTCACTAGAGTTTAAATCACCAGAGAAACACTGATCACGAAATACAGTAAGTCCCTCTTTGAGAGTTAGTTGAAACCAATCCCTACAAGTTATACGATTCCCTGTCCAGTTGTGAAAATATTCATGTGCTATGACGCTCTGTATGCCCATAAAGTTAGCATCTGTCGCTGTGTCTTCATTTGCCAAAACATAGTGAGAGTTAAAAATATTTAAGCCTTTATTTTCCATCGCTCCCATATTAAAACTATCAACTGCTACTATGTTATAAATATCTAAGTCATATTCACGACCATATTTTTGCTCATCCCAAACCATAGACTCTTTTAAAGATTTCATAGCATGGGTACATTTAGATTCATTCCCTTTATCACAGTAAATATTCAACGCAACATCTACCCCACTTTTTGTTGTAAATTCATCGCTCACAACACCTAAATCACCAGCAACTAAAGCAAAAAGATAGGAAGGCTTTGGGTGTGGATCATGCCAAGTGACTCCATGTCTTGAATCAAATGAGTCATGACAATTTATTTTATTACCATTTGAGAGTAAAATAGGATATTTTTCTTTATCTGCTATCACAGTTGTAGTAAACACACTCATCACATCTGGTCTATCTAAGTAGGGTGTGATTCTTCTAAACCCCTCTGGTTCATTTTGAGTACAAAAGATGGTTCCAGATTTATAAAGCCCCTCTAGTTCTGTATTGTTTTGAGGATAGATTTTGTTTATTATTTTTAAACGAAAGGTTTCTGGAACATTTAAAATTTCCAATCTTTCATCTTTAATGATATAGCGAGTATCTTTTAATTTTAAATCATTTAGCCACAATTCAACTAATTCTAACTCAATACTATCCAAGCTAATATCTTTAGCACTCGCATCAACTTTTGTAACATTCATAACATTTGTAACTAAAGCATACTCTTCAAACAAATCAAACACAAGATCTACGCTCTCTATTTTAAATGTTGGCACTTTGTAATCTTTTAAATATATCGTTTCCATTTCATTCATATTTTCTCTTTAATTTTTTTACTAATAATAACATAGATGGAAGAATTATCAAGCTTTCTTTCATTTAACTGATATAATTATTATATCAGTTGTCATAAAAATTCTCTTTATCTTCAAGTGTTTGAACACTTTTATTGACTTTTATTAAAAAAAAACCTTTTTTTTGGATGTTAAGCATAACAGCCCTCTTTTTGATATTCTGGAGTTGGTATTATTTTTGACTCAAGACTTAGTTATGATTTTACTAATTAGCTTTTTTGAATATCACTTATCATTTGAGATAGCTCAGGACTATTTAGTTTAGTTCTGTACTCCACATTTATACCTTTAGCTTTTAACTGTTTAAAAAAGGCTTCTGCACTTTTTATCTGTAGTTTTTCTTTGGTGCTTATCTCATCAAAAGTATCATAACCCTTAGTCTCAACTATAAAGTACAACTCTTTTTTATCATTTTGCTCTATCACATAACCAAAGTCAGGGTTATAGCTTCGCCCATGAGCGGTGGGAATATTTACTTTTGGTAATTTTGCAAATACAGTTATTTTTTTATCATCAGACTCATCTATTGTAAGTTTTTCTATATTGCTATCTACTTCCATAAACTCTTCAGCATAGATAGATTTTTCTTTTATACTTGGCTTTGTGATTTTATAAGTTTCCACCCCTAGGCTTCCAACATTAATAAAATCTTTCAGATGACCATCTTTGTCTGTAAGAGATGTATTGAGAGTTTTAATCTCTTTAATATCATAAGATATTTTATTGATTATGGTGTCATAAATTGCACTTATGAGTTGTTCTTCTATCTTTTTAAGTGCTAAGTTTTCATTTTTTGCGATGAGTTCAAACTTCTCTTTTTTTAT
>Ga0256840_1002163_pt1 | contig 17569 bp, 13 predicted proteins | sample 355202metaG_FD_185969 | JGI IMG/M metagenome (GOLD analysis project Ga0256840, IMG submission 185969) | Hydrothermal vent microbial communities from Mid Atlantic Ridge, Atlantic Ocean - 355-202 | ecosystem: Environmental > Aquatic > Marine > Hydrothermal vents | place: Atlantic Ocean: Mid... | reverse complement strand
CAAGGTCAATGTCGGCGACATTATCCCGGTAGAACTCCACGACCAGAATCGCATCTGGATCACCTTCAACAAAAAAACGATTTCGCGATTGTTCGATATTCGATTTCGTCTGTTCTAAGATTCTTCGATCGATGAGTTCAACCGCCGAGGGATCATGTTCGATCGCAATAAGGGTCGCCTTTAGGGCGTCCATAATATCGTCGAAATGAACACAGACCACGGCTTTTTCTTTGGGGCGCGGAACGAGGTTTAAAGTCACCTCAGAAGTGATAGCAAGCGTGCCTTCACTACCACATAAAAAACGCGATAGAGAAAATGTCCCCTCCTTTAATTGGCGAGAAATTTCATCAAGGGCGTAGCCTGTATTACGTCGAATCACAGAGGGATCGGGGAATTTTTCTGCGATCAAACTCCCGTTTTCTCTCACCGTTTTTACAAGAAAACGTACAACCTCACCAAGTTTATTCTCACTCCCCATGACCTCTTCGAGGCCTTTGGCGTCCCACGCTTTTACATCAAACACACTTCCGTCGCTGAATACGATTTCCATATCCAAAAGATGCTGCATCGTGTTTCCATAGAGAATCGAATGCGTACCACAAGAATTGTTTCCTATCATGCCACCGATCATACAGCGACTTGCTGTTGAGGTGTCCGGGCCAAACCATAATCCCGTGTGTTCAAGAGCACGATTAAGCTCGTCTAATACCACCCCAGGTTGGACGCGCACCCATTTTTCGGCCGTATTGATCTCCAGAATCCGATTCATGTAACGACCAATATCGAGGACGATACCCTCACAAATCGTTTGCCCCGCTAGGCTCGTTCCGGCACCGCGAGGGACGATTGGAATCCCCTGCGTGGTCGCGAAAGCAAGTATCTTAGAAATATCTTCCGTCGTTTTTGGGAAGGCCACAGCTTTGGGTTCCAAGCTATACACGGACGCGTCTTGGGCATACAAAATATTGGTCAAATAATCGTATTCGATATCCCCTTCAAGGTCCTCGGAAAGTGTGTCTAATGTCGAATGAAAGTTCTTCGGCGAGTGCTGCATAAAAACCTAAGTACTAAATCAACTTACTAATCGAACTTGATATCGAAGTCATACGCAATTCCCGTAAAGAAGGAAAACTGGGCTTGATAGATACCATCGTATACGATTGTCAAATTATTATTTCGAGTGCCACTTGCATTGACGCGAGGCTCAAGATCGGACTTGAAAGAGGGGTTGATCTGCAAACGCAACTCGATAGGAATACGAATAGGATCGATATCAAACTCCAAGGCGAAGGAGACGAGAAAGTTCACATAATTGGAAGGTTGGATCTTATAATTTACGCCGCCGAATGCATACCCATCATCCTGATTTGCAATCGTAAAGGCATCGGATGAATAGGCTAAGGTACTGCTATTTTGAAAGACGAATTCTGCGCCAATACCAAAGGTAGGTCGGAGCAACTTACCCGGAATACTAGCTTTAACAGAAACTGGAAAGTGAATCGCACTTGTGCGTTGTTCTTGGTCGATTCTACCGACCGTCTGGCCTGTTCCTGCATTGTTTTTATCTTCAAACCCGTTGCCGTTATCCCAGGACTGAAAAAGCCCCAATTCCAGCCCAACAATATCCAAGGCGCGAAGCTCAAGAAATCCGCCGATTGAGCCCCCGAGTCCAAACATTGGGTAAATATCGGGCCCCTGCGGAATCGTGAGCTCAATACCATCGCTGGTGAAGGTATCTCCTTCTGATACGCCATTGACCACCGATCCGTTCAACCCGCCTTTTAGGCCGATGGCAACGTTGAGGGTAAATGCGGATGCGTTTTGACTTGGAAACATGGCCAAGACCAGAGTGATGAGAATGACAGAAAACGAAAAGCGCATAAAGATTTCCTCTAGGGGTCCTCTTCAATACTTTATGAAGAAGCCGCATTCAAGAACAGAAGTAGAACTTCTATCAGATTTAAATATCGCCCTTCTAAGATTTGAGGTTCAAAAAAAGAGAATTGACCAACGGAAGGCGAATCGAGATTAGATTCGCCCCAAACGGTAGGCCATCTCCTCGGCAATGTCCGGATTCTTTGACCTTGAAAAGCGTTTTATAAGAGCAATCGCATCAGGCGTCCCGATTGAGGCCAGCGCCCAACCGAACCATTTTGCGATGGCCTTTGGATCTGAAGAGGTATAGGAAAGGTAAACAAAGTTACTTTCCAAAACTTCCTCGATAAAAGCGACGCTGCTGGGGTGAGCGTAGGTTTGAAGAGAACGCGTAATCTCCTGATGAAAAGGATGTCCTGGCGTGATGAGCAAAATATTCAAGGCGCCAATACGTTGATCGATATTATCGATATTATCGATTTTTTCGTAATCGCTTTCCATTTTATCCAGATCTTTTTCCGCGATGGATTGGGAAAAGGCCTGGATAAGATTGGTTGTTGCGTCGTTTATTTTCAGGTTTTCATCATTCATCGTTCGCAATCTCTTGAAGCCTACAACCTTTTTGTCGACGAAGGGAATTAGCCAAGCCCAGGTTCAAACGCTCAATCAATACATTCGGCGAGGGTGAAGGAGTAACCGCTTCCGCCCCCAGGATCGACATCCTTTAAGTGAACCATCGTGCTTGGGGTATCGAGGGTGATTTTGAGGATCTTACCGCCGTATAAGGTATTATTGATACCATTAGGAGAGAAAAAATTACACGTCGTTGGGGTAATTGTAGATGGTGTTACAACGACGACGGTATCGCCGGGAAGATTTTGAGCGTAGGTCATAATATAAAATTCGGTGACCGGATTGGCAAAGACCATATATCCATCCGGTGCGATCGGCTCGCCGATGGCAATGCGATAAATTCCCATAGGGGTGACCAAGCATTGGTTGGGTCCCGACCATGGGTTCGTTAAGGTGAAGGGGGCAGCCCAAGGTGCGCTACCTGTTGCTGATTGCAGGGTGATACCTCCCGTGGTGGTATAAGGAAGACTTGTCCCAAGCATATCGATGGCTCGGAATTTTTTGCAACTATCAGTCGGGGGACTGCAAAGTAGGTCATCAACAGTCTGGCCCGGATCGCAACTTCCTGCGTTTTGATTTTGATAGCTTCCGTCGGCCTGCTCGCAACAGACGATTGTATCACAAAATGCTTGGGGACTTTGAACCCCTCCCTGTGTCGTACATTCGGTGAGAGTCGCATCGATATAATCAATCCCGACTCGGCAGCAGATCGTTTCTTCGGGTTGACAGAAGTTCGACGCGACAACTTGTAGGGGCGCCACACACTGGTCAGGGGGAAGAAGTTGGAATCCTCCGTCAGCGTCTTTGCAACAAACGTCGGGTACACATAAGGCATCGTCGACGATATCGTTATTGTTGCAGGCTCCGGCAGGAATGACATTGAAAGCGTTATCTTGTTTACAGCAGATCTCTTGGCAGGCCTCAACAGGAAGAGTGTTTGGGCAGTTCCCGCTTTCTGTCGTAAAGAATACATTTTCAACTTCGCAACACGTATCGACGCAGAAGTCCGCGTTCGCAGGCGAGCCTTGTTGTTGGGTACATTGGCTAAGTGTGAGATCTGAATAATCACCGTTGGGCAACAAACAGCAGGTTCCCAAACATTGGTCGCCACTAAGTTCAACGCCATTTTGTTTCTCGCAATCTGCTAAACTAAGGGTTTGCACGGTCCCGTCGGGCAATTGACAACAGGTATCAATGCAGAGGTTATCTGCGACGGCGGTGCCCTGTAAATCCGAACAATTATTTTCAGGAAGTGAATCAAAAGAACCATCGGGCAGTTGGCAACAAATATCGTCAAGACAGTCATGACAAAGATCTGCGCTGACTTGTGTTCCTTGAACACTCTCACATTCCCCGTTTGAAAGGGTGTCGTAGCTACCATCGGCAAGTTGACAACAGGTTTCTTGACACTGAACCAGATCGGCCGGAATACCGTTGGGTTTGATACAGAAGGAATCCAGTTGGTAACTAAAGCTACCATCTGCAAGTTCACAACAAAGGGAAACTGGTGCTTGTTGACACTCGGCTAGAGGAAGTTGGGCCCCACCATTCTGGTGACATTCCAATGCCGTGGATTGTACCGTTGTCCCATTTTTATATCCGCAGCAAATTGAAACGGGTTGTTCACACAATAAATTGCTTACAAAAACACCATTGCCCTTTTTGCATTGGGACGAGGTTTGGTAACTGAAGCTACCATCTGGAAGTTCACAACATGCGGTTTTTTCCAAGGGTAACTTTTCCTCAGAAATACATGAAGAAGCTCCAAGGGAGAGGAGGTAAATTAGAGCGACTTTGAGTACGCCGAAATGAGTGTAGGACATTTTTTTCTCGTTATTATAGTTATAAGTAATAGCGTCGACCGATTCTCTTCTAAAAGTCGGGAATGGTTGGCGTTTGTCGAAAGCAAAGCAAAAGCGATGCCATCGTTGATAGAGCGTTATCATCTCTTGTTTGCTGAAAGATTATTGAAAAGTTGGAAATTCATGCATAGTGTCCCTGACAAAAATGTCTTATTTTTGTTCGCAAAAGGTTTGTGATATCGCCCTTCACCGGTTGGCTCCCATGGCGAACAATCGGCGAAGAGCGCCTCTCATATCCACGGTGAAAAACTCTTTTTTCGAAAAACTAAAATGTCATCGCTGCCACGGCGGGTTCAATTTTACGGCATCAATGGATCGCCAAGGAGATCGATAATCTCATCCAAATTTTCGTCGTCATAAACCGAGACTTGAATCTGTCCAATACTTGTCTTGATATTCTTTAGAAGGTCTCTATCAAGACGCGTTCCATTGGTTGTAAAGTTTACTGATAACTGGGTCTCATTCCATATGCGTTGAACAAGGGTTTCAAACTTTGGAAAGACTGTGGGCTCGCCGCCACCCAAAGCAAGCTCCAATACTCCCCATTCGCAGAGCTACTTCGAAAAATCTAAAAGACTATCAAAATCCCAACGACTTTTTGAATCAAGGTCGCGATACCAAAAGCCACACCTCTTATTGCACGCATTTGTAATCGATAGTTGCACAACGCGCGGTGCATGTTGTTGGAGATGGGCGCTTTCTTTTCCACGCATATGAATATTTTTTCCAGTCTTGCGATCAAAAAATAATCGAGCGCCATCTAAATCTAAATGTTTCATCCAGAACTCCAGATCTTATTCGACAGCAGTCTACAGAGAACAGAGATGCAAAACAGGGACAGATTCGTCCCTTTTTTTTTTACCCTTCTCGGTAGGGAAGTAGGTCTCCGAAGGTTTGCATGAGGGACCAACGAAAGCAAGGCATAGGCGAGTCTCTTTCATCTTGTTCGACATTGTCCAAAATCTGGTTTGCCTTCTCTTCGAGCCCCAGAAGCTGGGAGCGCAGATCTTCAAAAAGCTTCTCATCGTTCTCTCGAATAGGCTGAACGTATAAACTCGCCCGCCAAAAATCCGGCTTCGTACCGGTCAGTGCATGAGAGCAAAATTGATGGGTCTGCATCAAAAGATTGTTTAAGGTGACAAGGAGTTGGGTTCCGCTACTGGCCTCTCGGAGACGTTTAGGACTCGCCGTTATCTTAGGAATCCGAGGGCGATTTGGAGAGTATTTTCGCTTCATGAAAAATAATCACGATCCCTTATTATAACCCTCATATATACGCTTGAGCTTTGGGAAGACTTCCTTCATGGTCTTTAGGTCTAATTACATGGAGAAAAAATGAAATTCTTAAGTCTACCTATCTTGGTTTTGCTCGCGAGTTGTACGGTCAATAATACCCATGCCCGTCCCGATCATTCGAACGAGGAGCAGCAGGTTGTCGTGGAGGACGAAGATGCTGCTGTCAACGTTAATGGAGAGAAGGTCGAAATTGAAACTGACGATGGTTCGGTTGTCGTGGATGGCGATAATGTAAAAATTAATACCGACGGAGCTTCCGTCGAAGTGTCGGATGGATCGTCCAGCGTATCGACGAGTTCAGACGGGAATCTTGCCTCAGGAAAAAAAGCAAAGGTGTGTGCCGGCGGAAATTGTAAACAGGTCTGTGCCAGCGAAAACTGCTCATTCACCTGCGCTGGCGGAGATTGCGTACAACAATGTGCCAGTGGCGCGAATTGCAATTTTAGTTGTGTAGGCGGGAACTGCAAACAAGCATGTTCGTCTAATGCGACATGTCGTTTTTCTTGTGTAGGGGGCGATTGTTCGAGAACAAAAAACGGCGCAAGTTCCTTTAAAGCGTCTTGCGTCGGCGGCGATTGCTCGTAGGTCCTTAACCGGCGACCTCGTGTCGATGTGGCTTCACTTAGGAAAGGGCGACTGCCCATCTTTGGCGTTTTCGAAGGGATCTGAAAAACGCGGATCTTCAAGAAAACCGGGGTCACTCAAACTCTCTAAAAACGCGATAAGATCTTCGCGCTCAGCATCCGTAATAGTAAACCCATCAACCAAATCGCTTTTGAAAGGATTCTTTGCCCCATCACCTTTGTCCGGTCCGCTCGCTGTTAGCCGCCCACCTCTTTCATAATTTCGAATCACGGCCTCTAGACTTTTAACGCCACCGTCATGCATATAGGGTGCGCTCTGTGCGATATTTCTTAGGCTCGGCGCGCGAAATTTCCCTTTGTCTTCTTCAATTCCTGTGAAGAGAAAAATGCCTTGATTGAGCGCTGGATAATCACCATTCTGTCCCGAGCTATCGAGATTAAATTGTCCCGTATTATGAAAGGGGTGTTCTTGGATGACTTTGCCTTGGTGATCCAGAGAGGCTGAAAAATTAAACCCGCCATGGCAGTGATGACACTCTAAGGCTTCTGAAAAGAAGAGTTTTCCTCCTCGGATTTGCGAGGCGCTCATGGCCGATTTTTCGCCATGAAAGGTGAAGCGATCGTAGGGCGATTGAGCGGAAATCAATGACCGAACGAAAGTAGAAATCGCAAAGATAATGTGCTGAAATCGGATTTGGCGCTCGTTTACATCCGGGAAAGCTAGCGCGAATTGTGTGACATAATAGGGTTCTTTTTCCAGGCGAGAAACGATCTTGGCTTGGTCGCTGACCCCTAGCTCCAAGGGGGTTTCACCAAAAATAGGAATAGGTAATTGTTGCTCAAGGGAAAGCAAGTTCGGTTGCGCCCAGGTATAGTTAGAATTGTAAGCGACGTTACTAAGACCCATAGCATTTCGGGGTGTGAACTCCCCTGCAGTGCCTTCTGATTGCGGATTAGGATCTGCAAATCCCTTGCTTTGGATGTGGCAAGATCCGCAAGAAATATTGTCTCCATCTGAAAGGCGAGTGTCGTAAAAGAGAAATTTCCCGAGTTCCCATTTTTCGATTGTATTCGGATTTTCATCAGGAAGGACCATCTCTGGAAATCCTTTTGGACGACTGAACAATTCCAGCGGTCGAGGCGGAGATTCTCCGCTATTCATCGGCTCGGTTGCCTCACCGCAGGAGAACAAAATGAGTGAAGTTATAAAGAAGAGATAATACATTTGGGCTCCACGAATACCCTAGAGTCGCCTATGTTGAAGGAAGAATCAATACGGGCGCTTTGGGGGTGGTTCGGCCTCACATACAAATCAATGCGTTTTCGATGGAGTTCCGATCCTCTTTAATCACGTTAGAGAGTTCCTTCAAGATTCCGGCTCTCAATCAGCGTGAGCGATTGACACCATTATCAAGGCTGTACGTCGAGGTAGGGCCAACACCAAAGCCTCGACGAATGTGCAATAGATTCGCTGGTATTAGAAGGTCATAACGCCGACTATTTGGGCTGGTTTAATAATTGAGGTAAGGCGCCAACCAGCGCTCCGCTTCCTCAAGTGTCATCGATTTTCTTTTCGCATAATCCTCAATCTGATCTTTTCCCAAACGTGTAATGCTAAAATATTTGGACTCAGGGTGGGCGAAATACCATCCCGAAACCGCCGCGCCTGGATACATGGCAAAGGATTGAGTGAGCGTAATCCCTGCCTTATTTTCTACATCTAAAAGTCGCCAAAGTTTTGCTTTTTCGGTGTGATCAGGACAGGCCGGATAACCGGGCGCCGGACGAATCCCGCGGTACTTTTCCTTCACCAAATCGCTTTTTGACATTTCGCTATCTTGATACCACTCCATCCTCGCCTGCTCGTGAAGATATTCTGCAAAGGCTTCCGCAAAACGATCGGCAATAGCCTTCATCATGATTGCCCTATAGTCGTCGTTTTCTTTTTCTAGTTTTTCAACGATAGGCTTTAAGCCATGTCCGGTCGTCACCGCGAACATCCCCATGTAATCTTTGCCTTCGCTTTTTGGAAGAATATAATCGGACAAACACATATTAGATTGTTCAGCGCCAGGGCGAATTTTTTGCTGCCTAAGCATACACAAGGTTTCCAAAATCTCGCCCGAAGTATCGTAAACTTCTATATCATTTCCCTTCGCACCAACTTCAAAGAAGCCATATACACCTCGTGCCTGTAGTGATTCATTTTCTAAAATCTCTTGAAGAATCTCTTGCGCGTTTTCGAATAATTCACGCGCAGCTTCTCCGTACCTTTTATGCTCAAGAATAGCCGGATAAGGATGTTTTAATTCCCAAGCAATAAAGAAAGGCGTCCAATCAATGTAGGGAACCAAGGTTTGAAGGGGAACTTGGATATCTTTGACGCCAAGCCATTTCGGTTCCACAGGTGTGGATGCTTTACGGAAAGCATTGGCGTTCGCATCCCTATAGCTGAGTTTCTTTTTTGGATCTTTTGAAAGAAAACTCTTCATATCCGCGGCTTGGTTTTCAACGTTTTTCTTGTCGAAATCTTCACGTTTCTCTGCATTTAACAAACTCTCAACAACACCCACTGCACGCGAGGCATCAAGAACATGGACGACCGTTTGATCGTACTCGGGTGCAATTTTCACGGAGGTATGTTTGCGGCTCGTTGTCGCCCCGCCGATGAGTAGCGGTATTTTCATCCCTCGCCGTTTCATGACTTTTGCGACGTGTACCATCTCATCCAAAGAAGGGGTAATGAGTCCGCTCAACCCCACAATATCGACCTCGTGTTCAATGGCGGCATCAAGAATTTTATCGGCGGGAACCATCACGCCAATATCAACAATTTTGTAATTATTGCAGCCCAGAACGACACCGACAATATTCTTACCGATGTCGTGAACGTCGCCCTTAACGGTTGCCATCAGAACCACACCATTGTGCTTGAGTACCCCACCCTGCTCCTCCTCCATAAAAGGAATCAGATAGGCGACGGCTTTTTTCATCGCTCTTGCCGATTTCACAACTTGAGGAAGAAACATTTTCCCTTCTCCAAAAAGGTCGCCCACAACATTCATCGCATCCATCAAAGGACCTTCAATAACCGTAATAGAACGTTGGTATTTTTGCCTCGCCTCTTCGGCATCTTCTTCAATAAAAGCGTCAATGCCGCGAATCAATGCGTGCTTAATTCTTTCTTCCACGCTTCCTTCCCGCCAGCTTAAATCGACGGTCTTTTTTCGTCCTTTTCTTTTGACGTTTTCGGCGTAATCGACGAGACGATCAGTGGCGTCTTCTCGTCGATTAAAAAGCACATCTTCGACGCGTTCAAGCAGGCCTTTTTCGACCTCCTCATACACCTCAAGTTGTCCGGCGTTGACGATTCCAAATCGCAAACCCGCCTCAATAGCGTGGTATAAAAAAGCAGCGTGAATTGCCTCTCTTACCGTGTTATTGCCACGAAAGGAGAAAGAAATATTAGATACCCCACCGACCATACTCGCGTAGGGAAACTCCTTCTTTATCTGGCGCACGGCTTCAATAAAATGGATGGCGTAATTATTATGTTCTTCCATTCCCGTGGCGACCGTCAGAATATTTGGGTCGTAGAGAATATCTGTGGGATCAAAGCCAACGACCTCCGTGAGAATTTTATGAGCGCGTCTAAAAATGGCAACTTTGTGTTCTTTTTCGGTCGCTTGCCCGCCTTCGTCAAACCCCATAACAACAGCAGCAGCACCAAATTTCTTGATAATTTCAGCCTGCTTTATAAAATTTTCTTCGCCCTCCTTTAGACTGATCGAGTTTACGATCGACTTTCCCTGAACGCATTTTAATCCGGCTTCAAGAACTTCGAAACGTGAGGAATCGAGCATGATAGGAACGCGAGAAATATCAGGTTCAGCGGCGATCAGGTTTAGGAATTTAGTAATCGCCTTTACCGAATCGAGCAGCCCCTCGTCCATATTGATATCTATGATATTGGCGCCACCGTCGACTTGATCACGCGCAACATTGACCGCTTCTTCGTAATTGCCCGACATAATCAATCGAGAAAACTTACGCGAACCAGTAATATTTGTACGCTCACCGATCATTTGGAAATTGGAATCTTCAAAGATTGTAAGTGCTTCCAACCCTGCAAGCTGGGTACGTTTTGGAAGCTCAGGAATCTCGCGAGGCGAAAAGCTTTGAACCTGTTTTACAATTTCGCGAAGATGATCTGGCGTCGTACCGCAACATCCTCCCACAAAATTTAACCATCCCTGTGATGCAAAATCTTTCAATAATCCGGCCATAAATTCCGGCGAATCGTCGTACTCACCGAACTCGTTAGGCAGTCCTGCATTTGGATAACACCCCACCCTCGTGTCGGCAATTCTGGAAAGTTCTTCCACATGCCCTTTCATTTCTGTTGCACCCAACGCGCAGTTGATCGAGACCGCAAAGGGCTTCATGTGCTTGATAGAGATCCACCATGCTTCCAAGGTTTGACCCGACAGAACTCGCCCCGATGCGTCGGTGATGGTGACGGAAATGATCACGGGAAGGCGAACATTTTTTTCTTCGAACACATCTTCGATCGCGATAAGGGCTGCTTTTTGATTCAAGGTATCAAAGGCCGTTTCGGGAAGAAGGAGGTCCACTCCGCCATCGATAAGCGCACTCACTTGTTCCTTATAGGCCTCGTAAACCTCATCAAAGGTCACACTTCGAAAACCGGGATCGTTGACGTCGGGCGACAGCGAAAGTGTTTTATTCAACGGTCCAATCGAGCCGGCGACATACTTTTTCGTCGGGTAACTATCGGCGACCTCTCTTGCAATTCTTGCCGATTCGAAATTGAGTTCGTAGGCAAGGTCTTCGAGGTTGTACTCGGCAAGCGAAACGCGTGTGGCATTGAAGGTATTGGTTTCGACAATGTCGGCTCCAGCATCAAAAAATTCACGATGAATATCTTTGATAATCTGCGCTTGGGTCAGTGTGAGAAGATCGGCGGCGCCCTTGAGGTCGCTCTTCCAATCTTTGAATCTCTCCCCCCTATAATCCTCTTCTTCGAGTTTATAGCGTTGAATCATCGTTCCCATCGCACCGTCGATGATTAGAATACGTTTTTTGATTTCTTCTTCTAAATTTGCGATCTTCATTCTCCTCGCTAAGCGAAAGGAGCATTTACCCGTGAATGGATAGAGAATCAATATTTGATTGTTTCCTAATCGGAACAATTAAATTGACGGGCAAGCGCCTTTAGGACAGGGTCGGACCTGTGATTCTAACCCCCAAATATTTTCAATTCGGTGCGCAACGCCACGATGAACGAACGGTTTATCGTTTGATTCGAGCAAGTGTACTGATGGTCATCGTTTTCTCGATTGGCACCTTCGGATATTGGTTCCTCTCAGATGGCCATACATTGCTAGAATGCATGTACATGACGGTCATCACCTTGACGACGGTTGGCTTTTCAGAAGTTATTCAAATTTCTGGAAACCCTAAATTAGAACTCTTCACAATCGTCCTCATTTTTTTTGGAATGGGAACTGTCCTTTATTTTGTCTCCGCCTTGATGACTTTCATCTTGGAAGGAGAAATGCGAGATCTTATCTGGAGCCGTAGAATGGAAAAGAAAATAACAAAGCTTAGCGGACATTTCATACTTGCAGGTTTCGGCCAAACTGGCGCTCACGTTCTTCCCCGTTTGATTGAACAAGGAAAAAAAGTGGTTGTTATCGAACGAGAACTTCGAGAAAATCTACAGGCTTGTGTAACCAAAGATGCGATGTATGTGCTCGGCGACGCCACCGAAGATAACACGCTTCTAAAAGCTGGAATCAAAAGCGCGGCCGGCATCATCTTTTCCCTGGGGAACGATAAAGATAATTTATTTGGGACCATCACCGCACGAGGTTTGAATCCAAATCTAGTCATCATCGCCAAAGGTGAAGAACAATCCTCTCGCCAAAAATTTATTATGGCCGGTGCGTCCAAGGTGATTTTCCCGAACGAAATTGGGGCCGCTAAAATGGCGAGCGAAGTGATAAAGATCTAAGTTCGGATTTCTTAATTGACCATTTCTAAACGAGGGTTCACCATTCACCGACCGCCGACTCGGCGAGCTTGAGAAAGGACAGAACATGGCAGAAGAAATACTACTCGACTACATCGTTAACCAACCTAACATTGATATGGAACGCGAGGAAAGTGATCTCAAAGTCCTCATGAAGATCAATGCATCTGACGCGTTAAGGGATCCAACGCAAGGTAAGCTCACAGCAAAAACCAATATGGCGCTTGTTTTAGATGTTTCCTCAAGCATGAAGTCTAGAGAAATCAGCGCTCTCGCCAATGCCGCGAAAAATGCTGTATCCAAACTTCAACCGGGCGACATCGTTAGCGTAATCGCATTTCAATCCGTCGTTTACGAGGTCGTGGAGTCCGTAAAAATCGTCGATCAAAATACGATTCAAAGTATTCAGAAGAAAATCAATGTCATCGATCAATTTCAAGGTGGCGGTACTGATCTCGAATATGCGTTAACCAAAGCTGAACATCTCTTGGTCGCCAATAGTACCGGTTATGTAAATAAAATTATCGTTTTTACGGATGGGAAAATTACAGGAAACGAAGACGATTGCCTTAAACGCGCTTTTGAAGTTTCTGAACGAGGCATCGGTATTGATGCCTTGGGATTTGGTAGTGAATTTGACTATAAATTCATGCAGCGTTTGGTCTCCTTTTCGAACGGCTTCACGACTTATGTGGAAAAACCGGAAGATATTCAGGCCATCTTTCAAAACCGTGTTTCGGCGATCAAAAATGTGATTGCCACCGATGTTCGACTGGACCTACATTTCACCCCACAAATTCGAGCCAACCGGGGTTACCGCTATAGTCCAGAAATTTCCTATTTGGGAAAAATGAAACTTCCAGGTGACCAACGGAGGATCTCCATCCCGATCGGAACCTTGGAAAAAGATAAAGAGTACGCCTACTTGCTTACCTGTGTGGTTCCCAAACGGGAAGCCGGAAAGGTGCGTATTTTTAAGGCGGAATTGCATTATTCCATTGACGCTCTTAACATTAAAGATGGATCCAGTAGCCAATCTATCGTTGTCGAATACACCTCACGCGCGCAGTCGATCAACGAAATTAATGGCGAAGTTGAGCGTGCATTTGATGAGGTTGAGATCGGTCGGCTGATTGAAGAACTTGATGCATCCATGACTAAAAAAGACCACGGACATGTTGCGATGCTCTTTGATATTTTGGCCGAACGCCACAAAGAATTGGGTGATTTGGAGATGGAAATCCACTACCTAAATCTAAAAAAATCCTACGCCGAAGCGGGTTCAATTTCTCAAGAAGAAATGAATTACACGCGGCATAAATCGACCCAGAAAAAAGAATCTGGCGTGAAATTGGTCGACGCATCGTCGCTAATTTAACCCGACCCAATAAGTAAACCCACTTACATTATTAAATCGAAAGCATGTTTGCCTAAGGATTTTCCATTCACGAAAACTTCGATGGCATGCTCTCCTGAATAATATTTCCGAGTGGTAATCGCTTTGAATTTATGCCCTTTTGATAAATCTAGAATAGACCCTTTTTTTACTTTTTTTACGCACCACTTAAAGACCTTCGGCGTCAAACTGCCGTTGGCTTTCTTGTGGTGAATCGCATAATCGATCATCCAGGATTGTGTTTTTTCAGCTTTGATCGTCATGTTAAATTGAAGACTTTCCCCAAATTGCACTTTATCAGACGCTAAAGATAGGTCGACCAAGGAAAATTTCGGGGTAGAAAACCCCAAAATATCGAGGGCTTTCACGTCCCCTTTCTTCAGTAAATTTCGCAATGCATGTTTGACTAGTTTCTGCATTTCAACGTCCTCTGGCGCAGCGTTAGCCGCCCATTCTTCGCATTTTGTGGTGAGAAAAAGAGGATGCTCTTTCGAAAAATCGTTCATATGATTGGAGACCGATCGACGTACGTATTCAGATGAATCCTGCTTTAGTTTCTCCAGTATAGGAGCGCTATGAAGGGGATTTGCGATCAATTCCGGCAAGGCAATTCCCCAAGGAAGTCGAGGACGAGAGCCCTCGCTGGCCAGACGCCTTACATGAGGATTAGAATCCTCGGTCCATTTGAGCATCGTCTCAAGCGTCCCTTCTCGGTCCTTTACGATAAAGGGGCGAATCGCAAATTCCGCCGAAAAAATCGGTGTTAGCGAACGCATTGCGTCCAAAGAAAGTTGAAGATCGTTGAGCCCATAGTCCTCAATAAATTGCAGGTAGGGCCAATAGATAAAGAAAATACCATCCTGACTCACGCGCTCGCCACACTTCAATAAAATGGTTAATGCTTCTTTGTAGTCACTCGGTAAACAGCGTCTAAGCGCGCTTGCAATTTGTTGAACCCTCGCTTTTAGCTCCAATTCGTCCAAAAGATAGGTTGATTGTTCTAAAAATTGCTTGGTGTCAAAACTCGGGTAGACCGCCAAAATGTCCTCACCGAGTATTGAAATTGTTTTGCGATTAAAATGATTTTTGAAGGGTTCCATATATTCGTGATTAGACCTTAGTAAGATGGTTTTTGGTAGCCTATTCCGTATTATATAGGTTTAAATCCTTTAAATAAGAACTTGAAAAAAAAACGACTTAGCTCTAATATGAACGTATACTTAACGATTACAGGACCTGGTCATCAATGACACGACTGCTTCCCATACTCTTCTTATTAGCATCGTGCAATTTACTTCGGGAAGAGGCTTTGCCTGATTTCTCCGATGATCGCCCCGATCTTAGCCCCGACACTGAAAACGCAGGGACAAAGAACCTGATGTGCCCATGCGATCCACTTGCGATGACACAGACCTGCCAAAGCTTAGGGTTTGGGCCTGGCGGTCAGCTTAAATGTGGCCAAAGTTGCACGTTTATTACGACCGATTGCAAGCCCGTTCCAGGTTGTGACGATGGCGTCCTCGATGATTCAGAAGAATGCCAAGGCTTCAATGTACGAAATAGTACTTGCCAAACTGAAGGTTTTGATGAGGGGAAACTCCTTTGTTATCCCAAACGGTGCAAATTAGACACGCGTCAGTGTTTCACCTGCGGCGATGGAATACTGCAAGAAGCCGAGGCCTGTGAAGGTAAGCTTCTGGGAGATCATACCTGCGTCTCAGAAGGTTTTGTAGATGGAGAAATTCAATGTCGGGGTAATTGCACACTCGATACGAGCTTATGTTCAACCTGCGGAGACGGCGTCCTTGACGAAGGCGAGGAATGCGACACGGGCAACCTTGGTGGGCAGAGCTGTCAAGGACTGGGCTTTTTAAAAGGCAGCTTATCTTGTAAGGATGACTGCACCTTTAACAAACAAGATTGCTCAAATTGCGGAAACGGAGTTGTTGATAAAGGTGAGGTCTGTGATGAAAAATCCCTTACAGGCCAAAGCTGCATAGCGCCGAAACAATACGGTCTTCCGATCTGCCTCGCAACGTGTCAAGGAACCACCGATACCAGCTGCTACACCTTGAATGAAATAAGCGCAGGCAAACAGCATAGTTGCGCTATCAACTCATTACACGAAATCGTATGCTGGGGCGACAATTCCAAACATCAATCCATCCCCCCCGCCGGAAGTGAATTTGTCACCCTTTCATGTGGTGACGATCATAGCTGTGCGATAACGAAAAAGGAGAGCCTCCAATGTTGGGGGGCCAACAGCTTCGGTCAAACACCGGTGCCCAATACCCCTAACATTAAGTGGACCCAGGTGAGTGCTGGCGGTAAGCATACCTGCGCTATTGATGATACCAAACACGTACGTTGCTGGGGTTCAAATCTCGATGGACAGTTAGAGGTCAATAGAGAATTTCTTTTTATTTCCCTCAGTTCCGGCGAATCACACACATGTGGCATCGGCGAGGATCTTGTCCTGCATTGTTGGGGAAAGAACAGCGACGGGCAGACAAACGTACCCGAAAAAAAGTTTGTTGCTGTTGCAGCAGGCGGCCGACACACATGCGCTATCAACGAAGGCGACAAAAAAATACAATGTTGGGGAGCCAACGATCACCACCAATTGGAAGTACCGACCAAAGCTGGAGTCCTTCGTTTGGGCTCAGGTGCTAATCACTCTTGCGCACTCTACTCAGACAAAAAGATTCTCTGTTGGGGTGATAACAGACTTGATCAAACAGATGCACCTACCCAAAATCAATACGAAAAAATTGCTGTCGGTAGCAACCACAATTGTGCTCTCAAAGATGACGGTACTATCGATTGTTGGGGCGATCCGAAAAACAAAAAATCGGATTTCCCATTTTAAAATATACTCGCCATTTAGTTTATTTACTTACTATATTGTTTTTTTCTTATTGTAAGAAGCCCAATCCCCAAACACAAAAATTGCGTTCTGCAGCGCCCCTCCTTGAACGAAAAAGAGTAAAGCCAGACATCGGCGAGACCTTTTCCAAAGATGATTTGGAACCCAAAGGTCTCATTCCACTTCCCCAACATTTGCTTCGAAGTACTGAAAAGAAACTCGATTTAAATGAGGCAAAAGCGAAAGCCTTGGCCGCTGATTTGAAACACGACCTACATCCTAAAAAAGAACAATCCCAGTAAACCCTTCATAAATCTCTATAAATATGGAAAGCTTTGGTAGTTGCCGAGCTATATGTTTTCTTCTATAAGGACCATCTTCAACTGCTGACCCTGACCAATGGTGATCCTATGAAATGCCCGAATGACAATAGCGACCTTCATAAAGAAAAATACGAAGGCGTTGAAATCGATAAATGCTCAACATGTGGCGGAATTTGGCTTGATGCCGGTGAACTTGAAACCATTCAAGAGACCCATATCAACGACTATAGTGAAGACCTCAAGGAAATGTCAGATCATATCAATGAAGCCTACGACTTTGCGAAAGCAAAAACAAAAGCACTCCTCAATTGCCCGATCTGCGACAACGTGTTGGAAAGACGAGAGTACGGGTTTTGTTCACAAATTCTCATTGATAGCTGTATCAAAGGTCATGGCATTTGGCTCGACCGCCATGAACTCAAAGCACTGGAAGTCTTTTATGAAAGAAGTCGAATTGAGACGAGCAAGATTCGATTGGGATTCATTGGAAGTCTGCTCGACTATCTCAGAAAATAAAACCTGCTTTTTCTCCCCATATCCTGAAATCGATGCATTTTTTTTGTTTTTTTATGCATTGGAAACATATTAGAATTTAGAATACCGTCCAGCGTACGCTAACAGGATTTCATGTGCTCTACCTTCCAACTAAGAAAACGTATTTCGTCTTATTACTGGCTCT
>Ga0256840_1002162_pt1 | contig 17569 bp, 17 predicted proteins | sample 355202metaG_FD_185969 | JGI IMG/M metagenome (GOLD analysis project Ga0256840, IMG submission 185969) | Hydrothermal vent microbial communities from Mid Atlantic Ridge, Atlantic Ocean - 355-202 | ecosystem: Environmental > Aquatic > Marine > Hydrothermal vents | place: Atlantic Ocean: Mid... | reverse complement strand
CACCAGGTTTTTTAAAGCCTTTTGGCAATGTTCCTGAGATGGCATAATCTACAAGAACTCCAGCATCATCAAAACTAATCGCACTATTGGCTGCTTTTACATCAAAGCCTAACTCTTTAGCTTTTTCTATCAAATCTCCATTAGAGAGACCTGCTTCAGCTGCTATTTCTTGGATTTTAACTTTATCCATTATTCATTAACTCCTTTAAAAGCTTAGTAAAGTGTTCTGCATCTTGTTTAAAACGCTTCACTAAGCCTTTGACTTTTTTTTCATTATTCACACACGCAACGCAGAGGTAAAAACTTCTACCATTTCCATCAAAAGCTAGTATCTTTTTATCATCTTGTCTTAACCGTATTAAGGTATTTTGAGGATAACGACTTCTGCAAGCGATGCACATACGTATAGGCTGTGATTTTTTCATGCGTATTATACCTAAAAAGAGATTAAGCCTATCGCTTATTGTTGTGTGATAACGCCATTGTTATCTAAAGCAAGCGTAAAAACACGGAATTGTGAAAAACGCGACTGCAGTGCTTGGGCAATTTTATCTGCATCTTTTTCATAAACCAGATTAAAGAATGTTGAACCAGAACCAGAAAGTGTAGACATGAGTGCACCATTTTTAAGTGCAATTTTTTGTACTTCAAAGAGTTCTGGAATTGCTTTCATACGTCTTGCTTGGTGAAGTTTATCTTTAGATGCGATACGAAGTAAATCCCAAGACTCTGTCATAAATAGTGCTGTCATATAAGATGATCGTGACAAAGAATACACTGTCTCCTCCTTTCTATACATTTTTGGTAAAATTGTACGTGATCTTGCTGTAGAGATAGTGCGATTTGGCACAACAACTACCGCCTTTAGATATTCAGGAAGACGCCTTTTTTTACTATAGACTCTATCTCCTTCTACACATGCCACATTAAACCCTCCCATAACAGCTGGGGTAATATTGTCAGGGTGATGTTCATAACGTAATGCCTTATTGAGTATCTCTCTTTTATTATATTTTTTATCTGCAGCTGTATATGCTGCAGAGAGTGCTGCAACAATCACAGCTGAAGAAGAACCTAAACCCCGTGATATAGGTATATGGTTATAAAATTCAAACCGAAAGTTGTCATCCCTGCTAGTCAAACGCTTATAATTTTCATTAAAAATACTTAAAAAGAGTGAATTTTTTTTAATTTTAGGGTTTTGTGCACCTTCACCATGTGTCGATATACTTAAAAACTTAGAGGGTTTGATAATGATTTTATTTCTAAGGTCTATGGCTAAACCTAAGGTATCGAACCCTGGTCCCAAGTTTGCCGAAGTCGCAGGTACGCTTATTAACATAATATTTTCCGTTTATACAGCAGGTAGTATATACTCAGGGATTGATTCTTCATCAAGTACTAGATCATGAATACTTTGAGGTAATGCAAAACATGCATCTACAGGCTGCTCATATTTTTTTGTTATTATAGTCTCTTTTTCCTTGATAAAATAGAGGTTCCCTATTGCCTTGATAGGTTGCCCTCCATTTAAAGCAAACCCACTACAACCAAAACATGGAATTGCTTTGGAGATTTCAATCGTTTTCAACATGATATATGTCAATTTTGTGGCCATATAGGAGCCTGGTCCACGTGTATAAATCATTTTAGAGATAGGGTAGTTCTCCATAGACTCCATGACAAGTGGCAATAAAATTTCAGAAGTTTTTTTTTCACTCGTAAACGTTTTAACTAATCTATTATTTTCATAAACTCCCACAAGAAGAGGAGAAGCAATAGATATGATCAGAAGTGTATACTCGTTAAGCGAAGGATTTGGCAAAAGCAACGCTCTCTAAAGTCTCAACAGCAACAAGCTCATAATTTTTACTATCTGATAAAAGTTTTGAAGTAAGTTGATAATTTAGATTGTGACTCCCGGCAAAAGACTCATACTTGCCTAATATATTATGACCAGAGACCATCATATCACCCATAGCATCAAGTACTTTATGTTTTGCAAATTCGTTATCAAATCGTAATCCTTCAGGATTTAATACCTTATACTCATCCAAGCCAATTGCATTTTGTAAGGAAGCACCAAGTGCTAAATTTTGACTCTGAAGGTATTGAATATCTTGCGCAAAACCAAATGTTCTTGCCCTTGCTATCTCTTCAATAAAGCCATTTGTAGAAAAAGAAAATTTCTCCTCTTGTTCTCCAATAACAGGATGATCAAACTTTATTTTAAAATCAAAACTTGCTTGTTTACTTGGGCTAAGACGAACAAATTTATTCCCATCTCGTACCTCAACACACTCTTTTACACGAAGTATTTTTTTAGGAGCATTTTGTTGCTGCATACCTGCTTCATCCAATAATAGACAAAATGAGATAGATGAGCCATCCATAATAGGCATCTCATTCCCATTCACTATAATACGCATGTTATCAATCCCATAAGCATAAACTGCTGAGAGAAAATGCTCAATAGTGGAGATATATCCTTTCTCCTTGTCACCTATGACAGTTGCCATGCGTGTATCTATGACTGAAGAGGGCATAAGCGGGATACTAAGTGCTAAGTCTTCACGATAAAAAACAATCCCTGCATCTATATCCAAAGGCTCCAAACGTACCTTTATAGGTTCACCTTTGTGTAGACCGATTCCCACAACTTCTACAGGTTTTTGAATAGTTCGTTGCTGCATCGCTCTCTCCTTTTCCATTTATATTTAAAAATATTATAGTATAAATAAATCCATTTTGCAAGTATATCCAAGTAATATGAATTTTTTGTGAAAAACGCTACCCAAAATCCGTCAATAGAAATCCTGCAATTCTTATGAAATTTGGGCCTACTTCCCTAAAATAATTTTATCTGCCTCTTTAAATATCTTATCTATATTTTTTCTTATCCAAGATGCATCAAACCATTCAACTGGTCTCACCTCAACACCTTGTACCAATATACCAAAATGTAAATGATCTCCTAAAGCCAAACCTGTTGAGCCTGTTTTGGCAATCACTTCACCTGCTTTGACCTCATCTCCCTCTTTTACTAAAAGTTGAGAACAGTGTCCATATATTGAATAAAGTCCTAATCCATGATCAATCATAGGCATATTACCATAGATTCCATTGTCATTTGCATATACGACGGTACCAGCATTGGACGCAACAATAGGCGCCATTTTTGTGCTTGCCAAGTCATACCCAACGTGATATGAGTGTGAAACTTCATTCTTTTTATTTTTGTAATAATAGTGTCTCTCATCTCCAAAGCTTGCAACACGTGCACCATTTTTAAGTGGATAAAATTTATTGATTTTCCATGATTTTAGTACTTCTCGTGATACATTTTTACTTAGTTTATATATTTTATCTTCATTTTTTAAACGCATCGTTTCATTCACAGCACGTAATTTTTCCAATCTACCTTCTATATTGGCATAATCAGGATCTGATGCAGCCAAATCAGTGATTTTGCCATCAATAAATTTATCACTAGCCTTAATCCAAGATACCCTGTATGAATGATTTTTCACATAAAAAGGTACTTCTACTTTTCGTATATTCTTTGCCGTATCTGTTGCAACAATTTTTGCAGAAAAGTTTTTTTCAGTAAAAGGCCATGCAATAAGTGATGCATAGTATCCCTCTTTCTTATAAGGTTGTGCTTTATACCTATTCCCACCTGCTTCTATATACAACTTATCCAAATTCTCATCACTAGCCTGAAAAATTACAAGGGCAGCACCTCCTTGTGTGATACTATAAGAGTTTGAAAGAATATTCACATTGGGACGTTTATAATCAACAGTCACTTGTATATGTTTTACGCTCTTATTCCCTTGAAGAAAATTCCAAAAACTTCTGTCAACGACAGTGATTGTAAGTTGAAATTCTGTCACTTTATTATTGAGTACCTTTGCTTTAGGATACTTAACTGACAGCGTCTCTTCTTTTACATTTGCCTCAAAGTCACCTTGTGCAATCATGATACTTTTTTGACCATCATCAAGTGTAATCTCATAATGCTTTAAAGCAACATTATCACTAATACCTATTTCTAAAGGGTCTTTTTTATTCCAGTAAATATGTTCTTGGCTGTTGATTATGGGTGCAACACGCTCAAATTCTGGTGCTGTATAGATATATCCTGCTGCTGCCAATAATAGTAAAATAGCAAATCCTACTAAAAATTTTCCACCTTTGTTACTGCTCTTTTTTCTCATGCTTTCACCCTAATGTATAATCTATTTTAAAAAATGAGGATAATTATATCTATACTTTGATTAAACCGTAGCTATCCCTACTTTATATAAGCAATCAATGCCTTACATCTAGCAACCCTATTCGTTTTATCTCATCTACTATAGCTTCAATGCCCTTTTCCAAGGTATGATTTTTCAAGGTGAATCCAGCGGCTACTTTATGTCCTCCACCACCAAATGTTATAGCAACTTTAGATACATCAATTCCTTTACTGCGTAAAGAGATACGAATACCTTCTTGAACTTCCATAGCGAATATTGCGATTTTAACCGTGATCAAGGATTTCCCATAATCCACAACACTTTCCATGTCAGGAGTCGTAGCACCTGTCGCAACAATATCTTCTTTTGTCAGTTTCATAATGGCAATTTGTGCATGATTTACCAATTCCAATGAAGCAAGTGCTTTAGACAAAGTACGCAGTGAACTTAAAGATTTTTCCTCTGTAAAATGCTTTGCAATCTCATGGGAATTAGCACCCAATTTCACTAACGCTTTGGCTACAGAAAATACCTCTTCGTTCATCGATGAAGTAGTGAAATATCGTGTATCGGACAACAACGCTGTATAAAAGCAAGTTGCAGTATCCTCATCTATTTTATGATGTTCGCAAAAGAGTTTAAATGCCACTTGCGAAGAAGATGCAAATGAAGGTAAAACGACATTAATGATACCATATCTAGTATTGCTCTCATGATGATCAATATTGATAATATTTCTACCTTTTAAATCAAATCCTAATCTATCAATACTCCCACAATCACACGAAATAATAAGAGAATCTACATAATCCATATGGTGCTTTATCTTTTTAAAATTTGGTAAAAAGTCTAAATATTTTGGAAGTACTGTAGAGGCATTCACTATCTCTACTTTTTTATTTTTGTCTTGTTTCAATAGTGCATAAATCCCCAATGCTGTACCTAATGCATCTGCATCAGGGTTTAAATGCGAAAGTATTGTAATGGATTTAGCATTTTCAATTTCTCTTTTAACTTCATCATAGGGCAATCTATCTTTAGACATATCTAACCTTCTACTTTCATCGACAAATCAATCCAATTGGCTTGATGTATCACCGAACCAGAACTTATTGCATCTACACCTGTAGTAGCTATAGCTTCAATGGTCTCTAGCGTCACATTGCCTGAAGCTTCAAGTAAAATATGTGGATAGTGTGCATTTCTATAGGCTACTACCTCTTTAGTTTGTTCTAGCGTCATATTGTCGCACATCACTATATCTGCCCCTGCCTTCATGGCTTTTTTTACCATCTCCAGACTTTCACACTCTATCTCAACTTTGGAGGTAAAGGGTATCTTTTGACGCACTTCCTGCATAAATGTATCCAAGTCATCGATGGTTTGAAGGTGTGTGTCTTTGAGCATCAGACAATCATCCAGCCCCATACGGTGGTTTATCCCCCCACCACAACGTACTGCATACTTCTCAAACTCTCTAAGCAATGGTCTTGTCTTTCGTGTATCTAAAAGCTTGACGCCCGTATCTGTTATGGCTTTGACATACTGTGCTGTCAGTGTCGCTATAGAAGAAGCATGCAAAATCATGTCCAAAATAGAACGCTCCAAAGAGAGAATGGTCTTAGAGTTCCCAGAGATAAAAAGAAGTTTTTCTCCTTTACTAAAGGCTTCACCATCATGCACACACCACTCCAACTCCAAGTCATACATCTTTCCAAAAGTATTGACATACTCCTGCCCTGCAAATACCCCATCACTTTTAGCGATGATATACGCTCGTATAGGCTTAGCCGTAGAGATACGCGAAAACAAATCCCCCCTACCCACATCTTCAGCCACAAGTGCTTTTAAAAAGTTTTCTTTGAGCATTATTTTATCACCAACATACGTTCAAGTGCCATATTGGCATATTTGATGACATCTGGTTGTACGACTATTTCATTGATAGGTTTTCCGTCTTCTATTGATTTAAGTGTGTGATACAAATCTTCCAATGTTGTTTCATTCATCGTCGGACATTCTGGTTTAGTAGATGAGAGTACATAGGTGTTGCCTTTACGCATACGATTAACGAGGTTATACTCTGTACCTATGGCTACTTTTTGTTCTGGATCTAAATCATTGACATATTTGATGAGCTGTGAGGTTGAGCCAGAAAAATCTGCTGCTTTGACTACTGATGGGTCACACTCTGGGTGTACTGCTATTTTAATGCCAGGGAACTTGTTTCGATAAAACTCTATGTCATCGACAGTAAAAAGCTGGTGTACCGAACAAAAGCCGTTAAAACAGATGATGTCTGCTTCTTTTGGGTCACACGCCTTGCCCTCTTTTTCGACACCTATTACACAAGACTTTAGCCCCATCTGTATGGCAAAGTTTTGTCCCAAACATCTATCTGGTACAAAGAGTATCTTCTTCCCTGTTTCCAAACCTTTTTCGATAATTTTAAAAGCATTTGAAGAGGTACATACATACCCACCCATCTCTCCTACTTTTGCTTTCACTGAAGCATCGGAGTTGATATAGGTAATAGGTAAAATGTCATCTCTCTCTATCCCATGGTCTACCATATATTGCACAGACTCCTCAAAGTATGAGCCATCCATCATACGTGCCATGGCACAACAAGCGATTTTGGGCATGAGTACACGCTTATCTGGGTCTATTACTTTTACTGATTGCCCCATAAAGCCTACGCCACAAAAGACTACCCATTCATTATCATTGGCTTGACAGCGACGTGCCAGTTCTAAAGAGTCCCCTGTAATATCTGCCATTTCAAAGACTTCATCACGTTGGTAGTAGTGTGCCACAACTGTGACATCTAGCGCTTTTTTAAGTCTATTTATTTCAGCTTTATAATCAATACTCATTAACATCCCCTAGGTATAATTGTAGTTATTTTAGCTAAATTCGGCTAAAATTGCACTATCAAACCCAAAATATGCAATAGGATTGCCAACATTTTGGGATAAATAAAAATTGTGGAATAAACATGGACTTCTTTACAAACCAAAACATCTTACTCTATCTTGCTGCGTATCTTATCGCTGGTATCCCTTTTGGATATCTTCTGGCCAAACAATTTGCAGGTGTCGATATCAAAGAATCTGGCTCGGGCAATATAGGTGCTACGAATGTACTACGTGTCGTAAAAGAAAAGGACCCCAAACTTGCAAAAAAATTAGGTGCAATAACACTTTTTTTGGATGCGATTAAAGGCGTACTTGTTATTATAGTAGCCAAAGTGCTTGGTGCACCTGAGGGTGTACTTTGGACGATTGCTGTACTTGCAGTGATGGGTCACTGCTTCTCGGCCTTTTTATTTTTTGAAGGGGGCAAAGGTGTAGCAACGGGTTTTGGTGTGCTACTTGTTATGATGCCCATACCTGCGCTTATTGCTATTGCAGTTTGGCTAGGTGCCGCAAAAGGGCTCAAAATCTCTTCTTTAGCCTCACTTATTGGCTTGGCTGCATTTATTATGGCATCTTATATGTTATATCCTGAAGTACCAGGTATTGGTTCTCATGCCCCTATTTGGATGATAGCACTCATTATTACGTATAAACATATTCCAAACATTGTAAGACTTTTCAACAAAGAGGAAGTGCGTGTATAAATGACTATACATATTGATGCACTCACCTTCGATGTCATTATTGGTCTGCTTGACTTTGAACGTGATAGACCTCAGCCCGTAATTATCGATATACGAGCTGAGTATACCTACGACAAAGAAAACTTTATTGATTATGCTGATATAGTTGTTCTGGTACAAAATGAATTGAAAGAGAAACGTTATACACTCTTAGAAGATGCGTTATACGGCATTAAGACTGCGATATACTCCACCTACCCTCAATTAATATCTCTCTATATCAAAATTGCGAAACCAACAATATTGCCTCACTGTTCTGTAGCACTAAGTCATACATGGGAGTTTTCTCTTTCACATTAAAAATCTATACTTTGGGTTAAAAATTTTCAAAACCCCCTAAATTTATGCTATAATATTAAATAAATCTTAAATAAAGGGTCTTAGAATGAGAGTACTGATTATTGAAAGTGATGTTGAACTTAGCAAGATACTTTCAAAAACACTTATTGAATCAGAATATCAGTGTGACCTCGCTGAAAATATAGGTGATGCAAAATATTATCTTGATATTAGAAATTATGACCTTGTTTTATTGGGTTGGGAGCAGACAAGTGACATAAATATTTCACTCATTGCAGAGATAAAAAAAGAAGCCCACAAAACCTCTGTCATTGTACTTTCCATGGATACCTATAAAGAGAGTGAAATAGAAGCCCTCAAAGCAGGAGCAGATGATTTTATACGTAAACCTTTAGACTATGACATACTCCTTGTACGCATAGAAGCCAAGTTGCGTTTTGGCGCTTCAAACATCATTGAAATTGAAGACCTAATCATTAATCCTGAAGAAGAAAAAATCATCTATCAAGGTGAAGAGATAGAGCTCAAAGGCAAACCGTTTGAGGTATTGACACACTTAGCTATGCATAAAGACCAAATTGTCTCAAAAGAGCAACTGCTAGATGCGATATGGGAAGAACCAGAACTTGTAACACCCAATGTGATAGAAGTAGCGATTAATCAAATACGTCAAAAGATGGATAAACCTCTTGATATTTCTACTATTGAAACAGTAAGAAGACGTGGCTATAGATTTTGCTTTCCTAAAAAAATAACTTAGTTTTATCTCCTAAGACATTAGTGCTACACTTTCGTTGGATGTGGTCTTTAATGACCACACTTTTTGCCAAACTTTTTTAAAATCATTTATTTTTCATACTTTTAATTTAGGCATAAGCTTTCTTGAGTTATAACTCCTATAAATAACTAGCGAGTTGAAGATAATTCGCATAAGGGTAACAAATATGGCATTAGTAATAACTGACGAATGTATCGCATGTGACGCATGTAGAGAAGAGTGTCCAAACGAAGCAATTGAAGAGAATGATCCCATCTATATTATTGATCCAGATGTATGTACTGAGTGTGTCGGTCACTACGATGAGCCTCAGTGTATTGCAGTGTGTCCTGTTGATTGTATCATCTCAGACCCAGATAATGTCGAAAATGTGGAAGAACTTATGTTTAAATACAATAAGCTCCAAGAAGAGTTAGAGTCTTAAATTTATGAAAAAAAGAACTGCTGTCATTGATATCGGTTCAAACTCAGCTAGACTTGTTATTTTTGAAAAAACAAGTCGTTATGGCTTTCATCTTATTTGCGAACAAAAATCTAAAGTGCGTATAGGTGAAGGTGCTTATGCTAAAGAAGGATATTTGCAGCCCATAGGAATCACTCGTGCCTATCTCACACTGAAATCTTTTTTGCATACCATCGAAAAATACCAAGCCAACAAGTGTATCTGTGTTGCCACCTCTGCCTTACGTGATGCTCCAAATGCAAAAGAATTTACCCAATGGATAAAACAAGAGCTCGGGCTTTCTATTCATGTCATTGATGGGCTTAAAGAGGCTCGTTTTGGAGCCATTGCTGCTGTCAACCTACTACCTATACATAATGGCATTACCATAGACATAGGTGGGGGTTCTTCTGATTTAGCACTACTAAAAAATGGCTCTATTATTGAGACATACTCTCTTAATCTTGGTACAGTCCGACTCAAAGAACTTTTTTTTGATTCAAGCGACAAAAAGAGTACTATTCTCAAAAATGCCAAAGCATACATACACCAAGAGCTTGCATCTCTTCCTTCTACTTTTAGAGATACTTTGGCTATAGGCATTGGAGGAACTGCTAGGACACTCTCTAAAGGTATTATGAAACGCACACATTATCCATTGGATAAACTACATGCCTTTTCTTACACAATTAGTGACCATACGACTTATCTTGAGGCTATACCAAAAAGCAGTGCAAAAAATCTTAAACATTTTGGGTTAAAAAAAAGCCGCTACGACACCATACGAGAAGGCACACTTATTTTTACAGAAATACTCTCCTGTATAGGAGCAAAAAGCGTTACTACCTCCTCTGTGGGCGTGAGAGAAGGTGTATTTTTAGAACAACTTCTCAAAAAAGATAATCTTCATTTTCCACGTACAGCCAATCCAAGTGTTCGTTCTATTTTAGATAGATTCAAACCGCTTGTAACCATGGAAAAAAAGCGAAAAGTAAAACTCTCTTTGGCTCTTAAACTTTACGAAATATTCCAAAAAGAGATTCAAGATAACAAAAGTCACGCCAAAGAACTTTTATGGGCACTGAAGCTTTCAAATATTGGGAAAACCCTTACTATATACAAAGCACACCAGCATGCTTTCTATATCGCTATGCAAGAATTAAATTATGGATTTACGCATCAAGAGAGTATAACCATTGCTCTGCTTCTACGTATGCATGGGAAACAACTCATTCATATACCACTCTACGAAAAATATGAGATACTTTTGCCCTCCAAAGAGACACTGCGTTGGCTTAGTTTTATCTATACGCTTACTGTTTTTTTGCATGAAGCATCTAATAGTGCAAAAATAGAATTTACTTTTGATAATCAAACGTTACATATCAAATCTAACAAGCCACTCCATTTGGCAAAAGAGAAGATAAAAGTACTCGAAAAACCAATACCATTTGCTATCATCATCGAAGATGAGGATAGCTTAGCAAAAAATAAAGCCTTAGGAATTATCTAATCAAAACTTTCTAAAATTTTGTTCCCATCGAGAATTCAAAATTGGATGTTCTATCACCTTTTTTATCATCTAATGCTCTTGCAAAAATAAGATTAATAGGTCCCATCGGTGATCTCCATTCAATCATAGCCCCTGCACCAGAGCGTTTAATTTCATTGAAACTATTTTCTCCTATCATCCCATAGTCATAAAAGAATGTCAATCGCATCTTTGCTGCTTCTGAAAGAGGAATACTTGCTTCTATACTGGCTGATGCACGTTTTTTCCCACCTGTAATAAACCCATATTCATCTCCAGGCGTAATGGAATATGGTCGATAGCCCCTCACAGAATTAATCCCACCCATAAAAAGTTTTTCGGCAACAGGTATTTTCTCTCCATTGGTCGATGCGATATTGGAAACCCTAGCTTTAAACCTAAAAATCAAATCATAATCAATCCAATCTTCTACACCATAATAAAGCCCAAGTTTCCCTGATGTTTTCACATAGTTACCATAGCCACCAGGATATTTGGTACGGTTAAAATCGTTCCCATCAAGGTTAGCAAACTCCATGTTTATGGCAGCTATCATTCCTGTACGTGGGGTATAAAAATCATCTGTATTATCAAATGAGAGTGATGCATAGAGAGATGTCTTGGTATATTTATCACTATAATAGAGGTCAATTAGTTCTTCGCTTGGTTTAATAGTATTATCTAGAGATGAACCAGTCGCCGTATAGTTATTATCATTTCTCTCAGATTGATTATCCACATAGCCTGCACCTACAGAAGCATGAAAATGTCTTAAAAATTCTCTCCCTAGTGTCAATGAAGCCCCTGTTTGATCTTGTGTAAAGTTTGTATATTGATAGTTCTTTTTATAGAGTGAAAATCCTAAGCTATATGGACTATCCCAAAGTTTTGGATTGGTAAACGAAAGATTATAATTTCTTGAAATTTTTGAAAGGCTGAATCCAGCACTCGCTGCAATGCCTGAACCTAAAAAGTTTTTATCTGAGACAGATGCATTAACCATAAGCTTTTCCAATGATCCGTATCCCCCACCAGCAGATATAGTACCTGTTGCTGTCTCCTTTACCTTGACCAATAAATTGATCGTATCTTCTGAAATCCTTTGACTCTGTATATCTGCTTTTTCAAAGAAACCTGTCCTTCCTAAAGCATTTTTGGAATCTTTTAGATCTGTAGCATTATATGTATCACCAGGTGCCAAGTAGAGATAACGACGTATCACTCTATCTTTGGTACTCTCATTACCAGTAATAATGACATCATTGATGGTTACTTTTTTTCCAGAGCGTAACATATATTCAATACTTATTTTATTATCTTGAGGATTTTTATGCATTTGTGGTGCTACTTGGGCATAGGCATATCCCAAGTTACCTACAGCTTCTTTGAGTAGTTGTATGTCTTTACGCATACGTTTTATATTAAAAATTTTTCCTTTTTTTAATGTCAATTTTCCTAAAAGCGCTTCACTATCAAGCCCATCAATATTTTGGGAAATACTCACATCTTCGATGCGATACTGTTTACCTTCTTTAATTTGATAATCTATTTCTGAATGGTATGAACCAAAATCCACACGCATCAAAGGTTTACTCACATACGCATCCACATACCCATGTTTCATATACACATCTTTTAATCTCAATGCATCGTATTCAAGCTGATCAATACGTGCCACACCGTTATTCATAAAAGGCATCCAACCTAAAAAATCTTCCTCTTTATTGGCAAGATCAAATTCCAAATCACTTGTCCCAAGCTCTTTTGCCCCTATAAAATTTATCTTTTTTATTTTTATTTTTTCACCTTTATTCACCTCAAAAGTGAGTGCTACACTATTTTCGCCCACAGGCACTTTATTTATCTCTACAACTGTATCGTAATATCCTTCTGCCTCAAGCTTAGAGATAAGTGCTTCTTTTGCTTTATTCATCTCTCTTTCATCATACAAATCGCCTTTTTTTAGCCCAATACCTTCTAAGAGTTTAATACCTTCATCACCAGAGCCATACCCTTTAATCTCTATTTTTGCGATAGCAACTTTTTCTTTAAAATGATAAATAAGTGTACTTCCCTGCTTCTCTACCCATACGTCTTTAAAATATCCTTGAGAAAAAAAGTTTTGAATAGACTTATTTATTTTTGTCGCATCCATTTGGTCACCTGTTCTAATACCTGCTATTTCTTCTGCAACAGAAGGAGAAAGATGAGCCAATCCTATAAATTTAATTTGTGTAATTTGTTGTGCTGCCAGTAATGAGCCCAGCAATATCCATGCCAATACTATTTTTTTAATCATTCTAATCAACCTTAAGGTAATTTGTTAATATTTTATCTTTATTCCTATAAGAGACTCATAAAAAATAATGCTATAATCCAGCAAATAATTTAGAGATAAAGGCATAGAATATGCAAAAAAAAACCATTGGACTTGTTGGTCTTGGATTAATGGGTGGCTCACTGAGTATCGCACTACAAGAGACACAGAAGCCTTATTATTTCATTGGTTTAGATCACAATCCCTCACACTGCAAAGAAGCATTATCACTAAAACTTGTAGATGAAATTGTAACGGATATTTCTGATTTATCACAGTGTGACATCATTTTTCTCTGTATCCCTGTAGATGGCATTATCTCTGTTGCAAAACAATTCACCAATCTCCATCCTAAGTGCACTATCATTGATTTAGGAAGTACCAAGGAGAAGATATCAAATGCTATCCCAACAAAGATACGTAAACATTTTGTCACCGCTCACCCTATGACAGGTACAGAAAAATTTGGTCCTACTGCAGCGATGGCTAACTTGTATAAAGGAAAAGTTGTTGTGTTGTGTGATTTGGAAAAATCAGGTACGTACCAACAAAATGTTGCGCAAACACTTTTTGAAGATATTGGTATGAAATTGGTCTATATGGATGCCAGTGAGCACGATAGACATGCGGCATTTATCTCACATATGCCACATGCTATCTCTTATGCTTTGGCAAACAGCGTCATGGAGCAGGAAGCCAGAGAGAGCATTATTGCCCTTGCAGGAGGAGGATTTAAAGATATGAGTCGTATAGCAAAGTCTAGTCCCAATATGTGGGAAGATGTTTTTAGACAAAATAAAGAGAATCTACTAGAAGCCATTCATACATTTCAATCAGAACTCAAAAAATGTCAAAAAATGGTAGAGAATGAAGAGTGGGACAGACTCAACACTTGGATGAGCAAGGCCAACACACTTCATAATATATTGTAATTCGTAGGGGTCAATTCCATATTGACCCTTTTCTTATTGACAATATTTCTTATAGGCAGATATAGAATCTGTCCCCCTACAACCTATACCTAAACGTTACAATAACGACTGCTTCTTTTCTTATGCTCTTTAAAATTGCTTCTTTGAGTCTAGCTTTTTCTTCTTTACTTAAGATGCCTGAGCTTATCACTTCACATCGAATCTCATCTATTTTTGCACGATGTACTAGCTCTATATGTGTTAGCTTTACGCTATGTTCTCCTACACTAAATGCTAGATTGGATAGGGTTTTTTGTATACGTATATCTTCTTGCATTTTAGAAAATGAAAGGTCTAAAGGTATGGCTACCAATGCAACAATAATAAACCATATCGTAATACCTTTTTTTGCTAAATGCAGAGGCGAGAATCCCAACATAGCAAAGATAAATGCCGCGGCTAATACAATACCTACAAGGTTCGTAATAAAAAGCAAAAAAGCAGTTGAAAACATGGACCAGTCACCCCAACCAATACCAATACCTGCAACTGCAATAGGTGGTACCAATGCCACAGCAATAGCCACGCCAGCAAGGCTTCCTAGTATCTTCTCATTGGACTTTGCATAAGCCGCTGCAGCTCCAGATACTATGGCAACAAAAAGATCCAAAATAGTAGGACTTAAACGTCCTGCCATCTCTGTAGTAAGTCTTTCCATAGGAATAAACAATGCGATGAGCGCTGCAGTTAGCAATACAGTAAAAACACCAATTGCTATCGTCTTGGCACCATTAAGCTGTAGTGTAGTATCTTGCCTCAATACTCCCATAGAGAGGCTTACTATGGGTTGCATAAGTGGGGCTAAAAGCATCGCCCCGATAATTACAGAAGAGGAGTTGATAAACAATCCAAACGTAGCTATCATGGTTGCAAGGATAAGCAATACCATAAAGTTTTGACTCAGACGGCTCTCTTCTCTTAAATTTGTAAAGAGTGAAGCATACTGCTCTTTGCTTGCATGAGAGAAAAGTGGAATTGCTTGGGATAAATAGTTTGTACTCTCTTCATCTGATGGCAAATGGTCTAATTTAATACTGTCTTTACTGCTTGTCTGAATACTCTGTTTTTCCCAAAATGATGTTCCTACACTTAATGCAAGTGCCTTCCCTGCTACCTCAAGCTCTATAGGTGTTATCTGCTTTTGAGCCGAGTCTATGAGTACATCCATTGTCTCTTTGGGCTCAATCATTATTTTACTGCTGCGTATGTACCCAACTGATTTTGGTAATGTACTAGGCGTAATATGAGAGACCAAAGATTTAAATAAATACCCCACATATTGCACAATCGAAGTAGGTGCGAGTATCACTGCTATAAGTTTACCATCTGTCGCACTTAACTCAGAGGCAATGAGTTTAGAAGCAAAGGTATTGTTTTTATACTCTATTCCGACGATTCCCACAGCAGAGAACTTAATCTCATTCTCCTTGGCATCTGTTATTTTAAATTGTGTATGCTTAAGTTCTTTCACCCGCTTCAATGTCTGCCAAAATAGTTTAAATCTATCAAAATACGTTTTGCCATTGAGTGTAGAATCAAAACTATCTAGTGGCGGAGCATCTCCAACGACTACTTCTTGTAGTACGATTTCCCCATTACAATAGAGCAAATCAATTTTTTTCTCTTGTATTTCTAATGCCAATGCTACCGCATCTTCTATTTTACTGCTAAGCCCAAATGTTTTGATCAGTTCTTTTTGTTCTGCTGAGGGTATGATACCTAGAGGTATATCATTTTGATGTGCTATGCCCATAAGAAGTTTTAGTTCATTCAAACATCCTGTGGCTATAAAGTGTGATACGTCTGCTATATCCAAAGCACCCAACATAGAAAAAGGAAGATACCTTATCTCTTTATCTTCCAGATAGGGTTTAACCTCATCTATAAACGATTGTTTGTTATCTGCATATATATAATAAATCATAATAGATTATACTAAAGTCTCTCTAATTTACAGTTTTATTTTTTTCTGCATGAGGTAAAGTGTCAAATAAAATAACTTTAAGCATCTCACCCTTTTCTACTGATGAAATCGTCTCATTGAGTACAACAAGCGCATTACTCTCTACAATAGGCGTCATCATACCAGAACCATATTTATTGTTACTTGTTACTGTAAATTCTCCGTGGTGCATCTGCCCCAATACCACATTGGATCTACCTGCTCTTGCTTTAAAGTTTTTGGTATTTTTAGCATAAACAAAATCATGATGGTAGGCTGTTTTTCCTTGCATTTTAGAGAGTATTGGCAAAGAAAGTAAAAAGATATTTATCATAGCTGCCAAAGGATTACCAGGCATAGCCATCACAAAAGTGTTACCGAGTGTTCCCATCATAGTTGGATGTCCAGGTTTTACATCTATACCATGAAAAAGCACATCAAGCCCATTGCTCAAAAAAGCCTCTTCTAAAAAATCTGCATCTCCCATACTGATACCACCTGTGGTAATAATCACATCATATGACTTTAATCCAGAAATAAAGTGTATACTCTCTTCTAAATTATCAGGGATAGAACCTGCATAAGTACCTCTAAAGCCATACTTTTCCAGTATAGCAATCAGTGCATAAGCGTTTGAATTATAGATTTCATCTTCATTGGCTGCTTCCCATGGTTCTTTGAGTTCATCTCCTGTTGCAACCACTGCAATACTTAGAGGCTTATAGACTTTCACCCCCATAATACCCTGAGAAGACAAAAGCGCAATATGTGCAGGAGTCACCATTTCGCCTTTTTTAAATAAGACATTTCCCACACGATGTTCTTCACCTTTGGGTCTCAATGCATTACCTTGTTTACTATCTGAAGGGACAGTAACACTCTGTTTGGAAACATGACTACAATCCTCTATAGGTACAATAGTGTCTGCATCATGAGGGACTTTAGCCCCTGTCATTATCTTATAGCATGTGCCATTGCTCAGGATAGCTTCAGGTCTGTCTCCCGCAAAAATGCTTGCCACTATTTTAAGTGTTTTTCCTCTATCTTCATATTTAAACGCAAAACCATCCATCGCAGAGTTATCAAAAGAAGGGAGATTTTTTTGTACGATAACATCTTCTGCCAAGACAGCATTCAGTGCATGAGGCACTAGCATAACTTGGGTTACTTTTTGTTTTAGAGACTCTTTTATCGCCAATTCGTAGGCATCTGTCAAAGTGAGATAGTGTAATTTTTTCATTTTTTTCCTCTTCTTTTTAGTATTGCACCAATGGACTAAATGCTTTTGTACTGATACTTACTTTTTGTCCTATTGTCATATCTTGTATCTCCTCAGGTGTCACGACAATCTCTGTCAACTGTTGACCAATAGCTATGATTGCAATA
>Ga0256840_1002161_pt1 | contig 17573 bp, 12 predicted proteins | sample 355202metaG_FD_185969 | JGI IMG/M metagenome (GOLD analysis project Ga0256840, IMG submission 185969) | Hydrothermal vent microbial communities from Mid Atlantic Ridge, Atlantic Ocean - 355-202 | ecosystem: Environmental > Aquatic > Marine > Hydrothermal vents | place: Atlantic Ocean: Mid... | reverse complement strand
ATTTTTTGGTAGAGAATATCAGAACAGCCAGGCGATTTATCAGTGCGCTAAAAATAGGGAAAGTAATTGAAAACATTCATTTCGAGGTGTTGGACAAGAAAACAGACGTAGCAAAGATTAAATCATTTTTGAATCCTATATTTTCTGGCAATGACCTAGGCATCATGTCCGAAGCCGGTTGCCCTGGGATTGCAGACCCCGGTTCAAAAGCAGTGTTATTGGCACATCAGCTGGGCATTCAAGTTATTCCTTTAGTGGGCCCTTCTTCTATCTTCTTGGCATTGATGGCTTCAGGGTTTAATGGTCAGAAATTTAAATTTCACGGCTACCTGCCTATTGACAAAGGCGAGAGAGTCAAAGCCATCAAGCAACTCGAAAAGGAATCTCAGCAACAAAATCAAACACAGATTTTTATGGATACCCCCTATCGAAACAATCAATTGCTAGAAGATCTCCTTAAAAACTGTTCGAAAAGCACCCTGCTTTGTATTGCCAAAGATATCACAGGGGCAGATGAGTTTATCAAAACAAGAAGTATGGCTGAGTGGAAAAACACCATACCCGAACTTCATAAAATTCCTGTTATTTTTGTTTTGTATGGTGGTGGGAATTAGCGATATTAAATCCTTTATTAAGGATAATCATTTATCCAAAACCTTCCTAAAGCGATTGAAAATCCGCTGTATTAATCTTAAATCTTCTGTTATTATTTCTGCGCTACCTGTCATTTCTGGTTTGAAATCCAATGTCTTATTATAAGAGGTAATCAATCCATTGGTCAGTACCACTGCTGCTCTGTATCCACTTTTATTTGGAATTTGGGCAATTGATTTTATACTGCCAGTTACTTGGCCATATTCATAATAGGGATAGTTATCAAATTTAATCTTCACCGCTTGCCCAATTTTTACTTTCCCAAATCCTTGTACAGGAATCTCTACCAACCCAATGTACTTTTCTCCCTCAGGGACAATAGCAAACAATACGTCACCGCCATTCACATATTGATTTCGGGACAAGGTCAACATATAGGAAAGCTTGCCTGCAATTGATGCCGATAGTAAATAACTTCTTTGCCACTCATCTATCGCACTTTTTATTTCAGCCGATTTCAGTTGAATGTTTTCTCTTAGATTTCTTTCTTTTTCAGATGTTTCATGCTCTAAATCCAGCAATTGTTTTTCAAGGTCAGTCTTTGTGATTTCATTTTGCGTAACCGATTTCTTCAACCCTTCCAACACTTGCTGCTTTTCTCTGAAAACAGTTTCTTGTCTGTAAAATTCCATTTTGGAAAGCACTCCTTTGTTGTATAATAGTTTATCGGCACTATATTTATACCCAGCGTTTTTTAATTCTTTTCTGGCGATATACACTTGGCTTTCACTGATTTGAATCAGCCTTTTAAAATGCCTTAGTTTTTGTTTTAGTTTTTGAATCTGCTGTTGCTGAAATTGGTCACTAGCAATTTTTTCATAATCCAGACAAAGCTTCTTCAATGTATTATAGGCAGGTTGGATTGCGCCAAAAACATAATTACTATCTGCAAAATTTACCTCGTGTATATTGTTTCTTACCAGCGCATTTACTTGGTTTATTATCCTTGCCAAATATTCAATCCCCTGCTCCGATACTGGGCTTTCTATTTCAGCAATGACATCATTCACAGCCATTCGACTCCCTTCTTTTTTGAACAGCTTGACCAACTTACCGCTGCTTTTTGAGACCACCTTTACAGGAGGCGTTTCCGTGGTTAGGATAATCTGACCTGTAATAACATCTGGATATTTTATAAACCAAGAAATAACAACCAGCATCAAAATGAGTACAAAAATCAACGTAATGCCCCAGCGTATCATCCAGTTGGGGACATGACTCATAATCTCTTGCACTTCGTCACTTCTAATTTCTATTTCTTCTTTGTTTGGCATTACTTGTGTTTAATTAGACCTAACAGGTTTTATAAACCTGTTAGGTCTCTTTTGTTCATTTAGGTGTCCAGTTTCTCCAATTCCAATTGATTTTTGACCAACGTATAATAACTTCCTTTTAATTTGACCAATTCACCATGCGTTCCTTTTTCTATTATTTTACCCTTGTCTAGCACCACAATTTGATCAGCATTTTTCACCGTACTTAACCGGTGTGCTATTACAACAGCCGTTCTATTTTCAAAAAATCTATTCAAATTTTCCATAATGATACGTTCATTTTTAGCATCCAATGCACTGGTCGCTTCGTCAAAGAAAATTATCTTTGGGTCTTTATAAACCGCCCGTGCAATTAGTAACCTTTGCTTTTGCCCTGTGCTGATGCCCACTCCTTCCATTCCAATTTTGGTATTATAACCCAAGGGCAACTCCTCCACGTAGTCTTTAATATTGGCTATCTCTACTGCTTTTACAAGTTTCTCTCTGTCGATTCTGTCCACCCCAACCGCAATATTATTGGCGATAGAATCATTGAAAATATACCCCTCTTGCATGACCACACCACAATGCCTACGCCATGTAGCTTGTGCGATATTATTCAAGTTATAGTTTCCATATTTTATTTCTCCTTTTTCAGGTTCATAAAACTTGAGCAGCATTTTCATGAGGGTAGTTTTTCCACTGCCACTTGCGCCTACAATTGCCGTTATTCTATTAGCAGGAATAGCCAAACTCAAATCATTGATAACCCTACTATTGCTACCAATATATCGGAAGTTAATCTCATTCATAATAATATCATCATTGCCAATGACGGTTATCTTCTCTTCATCAACAGGCTCTTCATCTTCACGATTATGAATTTCCGATAGCCTTTCTAAGGCTATTTTAGCATCTTGAAGGCTATACACAAAACCGATTAGCTGCTGAATAGGGGCGTTGAGTTGCCCAATAATATAAGAAATGGACATCATCATTCCTAAAGTAATTTGTCCCTCAATAACCAGTTTGGCAGAAAGCACTGCCATCAATATATTCTTTACTTCATTGATAAAACCAGAGCCCACTGTTTGGGTTTGCTCCAACGAAAGACTTTTCATTTCTATCTTAAACAGCCTCGCTTGTAAGAATTCCCAGCTCCATCGTTTTTGTTTTTCGGCGTTGTGTAGTTTTATCTCTTGCATGCCGTTGATGAGTTCCATCACCTTGCTCTGCTCATTACTCATCTGAGAAAACCGCTTATAATCAAGGTCTTTTCGCTTCTTTAAAAACAACATCACCCACACTACATACAATATACTTCCCACCAAAAAAATAAGAAATATTTGAACATTATACCATGCCAATACCGCTCCAAATATGACCAAGTTAAATAATGAAAATAACACATTCAATGAACTATTGGTTAATAGATTCTCTATCCGCTGATGGTCGCTGATGCGTTGCATGATGTCACCCGTCATTTTGATGTCAAAAAAGGCAATAGGCAAATTCATCAATTTGATAAAAAAATCAGACACCAAAGAAATATTGATTCTTGTGCTAAGGTGTAATAGTATCCACCCCCTAATTAACTCAATGGCAGTTTGTCCAAAATACAGGAACAACTGTGCAATCAAAATCAAGTAAATAAAATTAATGTCTTGATTTTGAATCCCAATATCTACGACACTTTGCGTGAGAAAAGGAAATATAAGCTGTAAAAGACTGCCTGCCAATAGTCCAAGCACCAACTGCATCATAAATTTTTTGTACCGAAACATATAACGCAACAAAAAGGAAAAACCCTTTCGTGCTTCTTGGTCATCAAGTTCCCTTTCTTTTAGCTTAGGTGTGGGTTCTAATAATAGGACGATGCCCTCTTCCGTCGTATCGCTGGCATTGTTACCTATCCAACGTTTGATGAAATCATTTTTGTTATATTTAAGCAAACCGTGACCAGGATCAGAGACATACACCATATCATTTTTTATCTGATACACAACCACAAAATGCGCTTGATTCCAAAATACAATACACGGTAGCGGTGCTTCAGCTACTAGCTTTTTATAGTCCAACTTTACTCCAATGGTTCTAAAGCCAACTTTCTCCGCCGCATCAGCAAGTCCTCTTAGCGACGAGCCTTCTCTGGTAGTTTCTGATAGTTTGCGTAGCTTTGACAAAGCGATACTTCTACCATAGTGCTTGGCGACAATGCGCAGACAGGTTGGTCCGCAGTCCATGGCATCTGGTTGGGTGTAATGTGGAAATTTTGCCATTTACTAAGCTGGTGTCTTTTTTAAATTTTTTTCTCTTGCAATTGCCGAACGATAATGCCTATACATGAAATCATATACCACTAACTCATGCAGGCGTTGTTTTGATTTAAAGAGCCTATTGAGCAACATATGGATAAAGCTTGAGAGCAATTCATCTAAGGGTAAAGATAGGGTATTATTCCCTTTCATTTTAAGGATTTTAGCAATAGTAGCCGCTTCGCTTTCTTTCTTTTCCTGAAGTAATTTTAACAAAGGGAGTATTTCGCTAGACTTATCATTTTCTCTATTCATCACTTCTTCAATCTCAACCCTATGCTCCCTGAATTTTTTATCGAGCTGTTTTTTCAAATCCCTGTTCATATTAAACTCTTCCCCAAACCCAGTTTTTAATCCTTCCATGAGGTCTCTTCGTGCCGCCATAGAATAACCGAAATTTAATAATAATTCATCCACTGCCCTAATCGCATATTTCCAACGAATCACTTCTCCTGCATCTCCTTCTATCATATTAATCATATTAACCGTGGCCACACTGTCATAGTAAAATAATTTCTCTGCCAATTCAATACTATTATGTCCATAACGCTCCAGCTCTCGTTTATAGGTATCTGTTTGTATTTTCCATATCAAACCCCATGCCTCAAACTGAGAAATTTGGTTGGAAAACCTATCTATCACCGCAGTGAGTTGATGAATATTCTCAAGCTTAAAGCGAACACGTATATGTGGGTCAGGATCTGCATATCGTATAAAGAACCACTGGTTAATTAGCTTATCATTGAATAGGTTTTCTGATAATGGCTTAATTATTTCTGCTAATATCCTATCTGCTGATTTATGTCCACAATAAATCTTATAATACAACCACTCTGAGCCCAAAGAAAAACTACGTTGATTAACTGCCTCGACAAGCTTTTTGTTCTTCGTCTGTTTCCGAAACTCATACGTGGTTTCTTCTACTTTTTCTCTGATAAGTGTGGCTATAAATTGATTCGTATATACATTTCCTGACGGGTCTTTTACAATAGCAGTTTCTGGGTCAAACAAAAATTCAATTAACTTAACCGACTCTCTTTTTTTTATGGTTTCCACCATCATCTTTACACTCCAAAAATCTTCGAGATTAATCATCAGTTCATTGTCACCATCAGAGATACTAATGTATTGCGGCATTTTATGATTGCTCCTGAATTCATTGACTTCCTTGAGTAAAACTTCATCCTTCACTTTTAATAAATGTTCATAGGAATCTTTTCGCATATTCCAGGTAGCTGGCGACAATATAACATGACCATATTCAACCCGTGGAAGAAAGCTAAACATATTCTCAAGGCTACCCCATGCAAAATAAACACCCCCCTCATTGTCCTGCGTTTGCAAATCACATAAAAATTGGTAAACAGGCAAGGCATTAAATGAATAATTGTGTGCATTGGTTAGCCGAGGTAGTACCTCCTTATCATGTTTTACGGAACGCAGAAAAATCCGATCATTGCGAATGGATAACATGAGGTCTGATACTGGAATTTGGTTTTCTTGTGGCAGTGCAGACTGCGCCAAGTAAGGAATTTCATATCTTCTTACTATAGGCCGATGTAAAATATTACCCGTTCTACTTTCTGGCAGATGCACTATCTCTGCGAGAATCGATTCAGGGTTTAATCGCTCCTCCGCATCAGCGATGTCTTTAACTATCTCCATTATTTGGCTATTACCACCAGCAAATCTACCTAGCAAATTTCCCGCACTTGAGCCACCGACATTATGAAACATCAGTTTGTCTTCAGCTACATGACTGAACATGACTGACATCGTATCAGGCAGTAGAGTAGATAAGTTACTTTTTAACTCTGGTTTAGCAAATATTTTATCCGTAAGTTTTAAGACGTCGATGTTTTGAGTGCTACACCTTTCTAATGCTGTCATCAGGTATTGCTCCCATTGTTCCCAAGTCACCTTCCCCTCTTCTTTTTGATTGGACGGCAGTAAAATATTATCTACAAATGGCGTGCTATCTCCACTTGATACTGTATAGCCTATACCCGTTTCATTGTCTAGCACTGCGAGCAATGGGACTTCAAGGTCTTCGTACCTTTGATAGAATTTCTCCTTAAAATTATCCAACTCAGTTTTGGATTTAGATAGCGGAATTTTTTCTAAAAAACTTACTGTTTTCAAAATGTCTTTTTGATATGTCTTTTTTAGCGTACTATTAGTGGTTGATCTAAACATATCCACTTGAAAAAGCTTGCTTTTATCGATTGACACATTCAACGTTTTCAGTACATGCTGTATGTCATCATATGCCTTTATCTCATTCGATACATTGCTATCCAGTTTTTTTAATCTTTCATTTATCTGAGTAAGAATGTCGATGATTTTGCTCACCTCAGGGCTTACTATCCTCGTATTCAATTGTCGTAATTTTGGAAGAATAAATCCCATATACTCCGCTCCCGTAACGGTAGGTTCTAACTCACTTACAAGTAGTTGTGCCTTTATGATTTCTTCAATAAACTCTTTTGCTTCCTCTGCTGTTACATCAACAATCGATTGTAATTCCAAAACCAATTCATTAAAAGTCAAGCCATTTGTGGCATTTGCAAGAATAGCTTGAAGGTATTCCGAGTTATCTACTGCGCTAATTGTATATCTTCGTGCATTGTTCTTATAGGTATACTCCACGTAGCGGAGTTTATCTCCCAATGTGTATAAACTATTGTTTGGATAATAATTTGAATTTTGTCTGACCACAGGCATTTGGGTAATCTGCTTAATCAACGCTCCCCAAAAATGCATGTCTAACCTGGTATGCCGCTGAAAATCACCTAAGTCTGGTATGGTAATATTGGTATCCTCTCCCCATTTCATCACAGAAGTGCTTGCAAATAAACCAAAAGGGGTACAGCGGGTGTGCATACGGGTTTGGTATTTTAATTTGGCAACTTTGAGATTTTCATTTTGGGAGGTATTTTGTGATTGAAGAAATTCATGTAAATCAGGAGAGGAAATAAAGAGTGCTTCATTAAAGAGTTCCTTGCTCAGTTGCAAGTTCATCTCATATGGCGATACAGGAACTCTTAAAACTAAATTCGAAAGATAATAATAGCTCATCACAGCAATTTAGATTGTATAAGTTAGCAAAATGTACAGACAACAATCATATAATCATTTTGTATAACCTTCATCTAACATTATATTATACGAATCCCAAAAATTCTTATCATAGTCAATATTTATACCCACCTTGGTCATAGTTTCAGTCAACTTTTTAGGATTCTTTGCTTCTATTTTAGTGACCAATATTTGGTCAATATATTCTCTAATACTTTTTTCTTTTGACGCTATCGTCTCAAATTCTATTTTGTAATTACTGCTTGCATACTTTAAATAGTAACTCCCGTCGTATTCATCGTAATAAAACACATCATGGACACTTCTAAGCATATTTACTGGACTTTGAAATCCTTGCCTTTTTAAAAACTTCTTCTTCTCCATTTTCATAACATCCCACTTTGTATATGCTGCGTATTTTAACAAAGCAAAGTTCTCGGTATCAATAAATACGTCTCCCTTGTAAATCGCTGGAGACGGATATCCATAAGGAATATTGTAGTTGTTTGGTTTTAGACAGTTGAATTGAATATGATATACTTGTCTGTTTTTATACGTTTTAATTCCTTTTAATTGTAAAGCGTAGTTCTTTTCCCGCCCTTGACTAAATATGTTTTTAGCCGTTAGTATTGGGTCATGTGACCATGTAGTCCACATGGTGCTTAAATTAGTTTGCTCCTTTTTGTTTGCTCCTTTTCCACTTTTTCTACGTTGCACTACTTTTAAAAATCTCCTGTTTGAAATTTTAGCCCATCCTCCTCTTTTATATCCTTCACTATCATAGAATTCTATCGCCGCCTCATCCATAGATTCTAATGCATTGTTTTTTTTATACTTGTAGCGATAAAAAATATCCATGCTATGCGGAAATTGTGGATAATTCCTTTCAATATTTTTTAACACTTTTTTCACTATTTGTTGCTCACTAAGCGGTGCTGTTATCGTTATTGCTTGCAAGGCATACACGCTAGGTTTTAGCTTTACCGAAAGCGTTTTTCCTATTTTCAAAGAAGTAATAGGAATGCTTACAGAACTATATCCAATGGATGAGAATATAAGGTTACTGTTAAGGGATTCTTTTGGGAGAAATATTTCAAAGTATCCGTTACTATTTGTAGCCGTACCAATTGACGTTCCTTTTATTGAAACATTAGCAAAAGAAATGGGCGCTCCAGTATTTAGGTCTGTGATTTTTCCACTATACTTATGCTTGCTTGGCGCATTGTTTTTCTCAAAAACATATCCCCCAGGTACAAAAGAGGTAGAAGGATGCATTTTTTTAATATAATAAATACCATCAAATAACTTGTCCCATTTTGCTTTAAGAGGCAAATACCCCAGGGCAGAACAAAAATAAGCCTTACTTTTTTTAGACTGCTTTAAGTCCACAAAAGCATGCGCATAGTGTAATGCATTCACCGTATTTTCGAGGCTGTTTTCAGGCGGTGTAATTACTGGAAACAACCACGAAGAATCAGTATCATATCCCCACGTGCCTTCGTGAGCAGTAAAGCCAATTGTGTAAATTTCATTTCCAAGCTTTTGTTTTAATATCGCTCCCATTGGAACAGTGCCTTCTAAATTATCCTGAAGAGAAGTTCCCTCATCATCCTCATCCTGCTGACGTGCCATTTTTGATAAATACCCTTTTGATGTACTGTTATTCAGGTCTAAGGCATCCATGTTATGAGCAAAATGATATGATGCTCCCCAAGCTATTATTTTTTTGCTGGGATACTTTTTACTTAAAAAAATTAAGTTATCTGCCATTTGCGCATCTCTTGGGTTTTGAGCCTTATATTTATATCCTTTCGATTCTTTTAGCATATAGGCTAGTGTAGCTTTTGTACTTTTTATCCATTGTTTCCAAAATGCTGATTTTACTGGAAATTCGGTCTCTAAACCCCCAATGGCTTTTTCCGTTTTAGCAAAAAGCTGATTGATACTTACGGCGTCTTTAGAAGTGAAGTACTTAAAATCCCCTCCACTTATTTCAAAAATTGTCTCTGTTAACAATGTTCCTTTTTGTTTGTCCCATTTATATGTTTTATCTAACGAGAGAAATTCTTTAAGTTCTCCAACCAATTTTTGCTTGGTGTATTCACTGGTTATTTGACCGTCAAAACCCGCCACTTCAATCTCACTATTGCTGTCAATAAATTTTACAAATTCTTGAAATTCTTTTGTGGCTATCCAAAGACCCATTACTCCCTCAGTGAAGTTTTCACGCGAAAATACTCCTTGCGGTGCTTCCCCATTTTTAAGGTTTCTATTTGCCTTGTCAATACCGTACATCCCCGATTCAAATGCCACAACATCAAAACCTAATGCTTCATGCAGGTATTTTGTCAAGGCTATTCTCGCTTCAAAAGTTGCGCCATCATAGTGCGTTTGCTCTCCCAGCAAAACTATTCTAGCTTCTCCAATCGCCTCTTTGATTGTTTGAAACTCCCATATGCTATCACTTGAAAGTGTTATTTCTGAAATATTTAAATTGATTGATTCCTGTGCCGAAAGGGGAATGGTGCTTAATAGAAAGATTATCGATATTATTTTTGATTTCATTATGTCAGATTTGTTAGAAATATTTTGTCCCAATTGCATTCTTGTGGGAAAAGTAGGGATAACAATACCAAACCCACACCCGAAGCTCCTTGAAGAATACCAACCTCTTCCATCCAAATCTTATTTGTATTGTCTTCACCAAGAGAAAACGTTGTCACACCTGTCTTTGAAAGCAATGTGCTCCTATTTGTAGCAATAGAATCTAATGTTTTTTTAAGCCAGTATTGAATCTTACTTGCATTATTTATCTGATTATTAAGTGACAGACGATTAAATAAATGCATAATACCGCTAGTGCCATGGCAAAAAGTTACATCAAGAAGTTTATTATGAATCTGACAATCAACATATGATGATTCTAAATCTCTGTCTAAACAAGTTTTAAGCAATTGTATCTTATCTGTAAATAGATTTCTTTCATTAAGTTTTTCTAGCATTATCAAAATTCCTAAATCTCCTTGACACCATGCCATTCTGCTAGAACTATTTTCACCTTGGTAAGCGGGAAATATACTTGTTCTATCCTTGGTTGTCAACTTTTGTTTAAATATCCACTTGACAGCCTGATCTATTAATTCTCCAGTTTTAAGTGTTTCAATACCTTGTTGATTTATTTCAATCAAAAAAGAAACAATACCAGACATTCCGTGTGCAAGTCCTAGGCTAATAGTAGTATCATTATTTAGTTCAGAATTTAAAGAATCAATCCAATAAGCAAATTCAGAATTAGGTGACATTGCATTCTCATACAACAAATGCACTATTTTCTTAAGTGCTTTCCCGGAATACACAGAGTCTTTTCTTTCCAAAAAATAGACTCCTTTTCCAATTAATCCATATAGAAGGTCATAGTTTTCTGCGTTAGTTTCCAAGGAATCATATATCATAGCATCCAAACTATCGAGAACTTCGACCTCACTTGGGTGAAGAAAATCAATATTTACTAAATGCTGAAAAAGCCACCCAAGTCCTGAGAATCCATTTGCTAAACTATAATTATTACCTATTTGATTACTTTCCGAAATTATATCTTCAAGAAGCTTTAAGGCGATATCTCCATATTTATCATTTTTAAAGAACTTAAAGATATATGCGAAAAACAATACCACACCACCTTTTCCTGAAATCAATGAAAAAGGAATATTTTCCATCTTACCTACATCAATATTTTCTGCGATACTTAGTATGGATAGTCGAATTTTTTGTTTTTCTATTAATGTCAATTTCATAAATTTATTCACTGCCTCAAAGGTTCTCATCACTATAAAAACAAGACTCTATATACACTCAGCATAAAAGTTTCTCCCAGAAACAATACAAGAAGCCGTTTCAAAAACGACTCCTTTTTTCTGTCTATATATTAATTGGTAGGTAATGTACGACAGCAATGATTCCTTGCGCTGCACGCATGTCCTATTGAGGTAAGAGCAACAACCTCTCCCCCTTTAACAGCACCCATCTGCGCATCATTCAAACTAGCAATGGTCTCTTTGTTCAATGTTAACTTTTTATTTAACTTTTTCATAATTTATTATAATTATTAATTTCACGCCTACTCTAAACAGTTTTCGGCATCGCTGGTCATTTCTTTTTAGCATGCATCATAGCACCCTTTCAATAACCTCCCAGCCAAGCATTTGTTGTTAGGCTATTCAAAGGGTTCTAATAAAATGACGCTTCAAATTTAATACCCCACAGTCTTGTATTATCGGAGTGTGCAAAGTTCTTTTAAAAGTGCTATTAAATCCTCCTTTTATCTTATTGGCTCATCATTTATGAATGCTATATTACTTCTTAATAGTATTAAAACGCTCCCAAAAAGATTTGTCATACGGGGCTTTGTTTATATCCCACACTGAGTTTGTAAAAGGCTGAGGATTTTTTGTATTTACATTTACAATCAATAGTTCATGTTTCCCCTTTACTAAATGTGGTGGAGTTGCTTCTTCTCTTGGGAGTGAATGTATTGAATTAAGAACACTATATGAGGCAAAATAATAAGCCCCATACTTCCTGTATGATGTGTTGAAACAAAATGATTCACGTTGGGTGCTTTTTTTGTCTTGTGCATTAAAAATGTAATTTTCTATCAATTTGACAACTGCAAAGTCAGTATCTTGTATGTAAATTTTACCTTTAAAAGTTTTAACTGAACCGAAACCTACATATTTCGCTCTCGTCTTTGACGCTTTAAAAGAAACTTCATAAATTAATGAGGAGTCAGTCGTAATAATATCACCAATTTTAAATTCATAAGCATCCAGTAATTTTCTATTTAGATATCTCCTTTGTTCTAATGCATAATCAGTATCTAATCCCAAAAACGGCCAGGGCATTGTAAATTTATGTCTCTTCGAAGCCCGTGAGGTAGTACTTCTCTTATTGAGGACATTGAAATGATGCGCGCTTTTAGGAGAATAGCCATGCTCGTAATACGCTTCAAATGCCGCCTCATAGCCTTTCTCTGTCATACTTAGCGAATCAAACTCACTTCCTCTATAATACATCGTATAATTAAATGGTTCTTGTGTGTAGTTGTTTTTCAAGGCTTTACTTGCCTTCAACACCAAGTCTTTTGCAGTCGTCAGTTTTGCCGATACTACTACTTCATCTAATAATTTTTCGGTTTGAAGCATTTGTATTGAGGTATTTGATTTTAATTCCACCACTTTACGTTTCTCCGTTCTATAGGAAATCGTACTAAATACCAATGTACTAGATTTATACTTTGCCGGCATCTTTATTTCAAATGCACCCTGCTCATTAGACACAACACCGATGCTTGTATGTTCAACAAAAACATGAACATACGGTAGTACTTCTTTTGTTTTCATGTCCGTGATTTTCCCAGTGACTGTCACGTAATTTTCTGTACTTTTTTCAATATGTGGTATGGCATTTCCTTCTCCAACCATCGTAGATTTTGTAACCTTCTTAATATAAAAAAATCCATCTGCCACCGCTTGCCACTTTCCCTTTATTGATTCATGTTCGATTGCCGAAGTTGTCCATGCTTCTTTTGTTTTAAGATTTTTCAAGTTTATAAAAGCATACTCATAATCCGTTTTATGTAAATAAAACTCTAATGCATCAGCTTTTGGTGTAGGAATTTCCAATTCATCTTCATACGCTGCTCCGTATGTGCCTGCTGAAGTCACAAAGCCTAAAATAAATACGTTATCATCGCCCAATTCACTTTTGATGTGTTCTCCCATCGGGTGGTATTCTTGTAACTCTTCATTTTCGAGTACTGACGGCCTATTGATAAAATGCGGCGTTGCGCCCCAACAAATTATTTTTTTGTTCGGGTACATTTTTCTTAAAAATATCAGGTTATCCGCCATTTGCGTATCGCGAATGTTACTATCCTTGGCTTGAAACGTTTCTTCCGTTTTATGAGCATATATTTTTAGCGCAGGAATGAGCCTAGCCATGCTTTTTAAATTTTGTTGCCAAAAATTTCTCTCTCTAACTTGAGCAGGTGCTTTTACTCCCTCTAGTTTCCTGCTTAGTCTTTCGTAAATACTATTGAATTTTATGGCGTCAAAATTATTTGGCACTTCGCTTTCCGACAAGCCGTCTATCAATTCTTTCAAATAATCCACATCCCTTTCTTCTATTTCATCATTATTATCTTTAAGAAAATTGTTTAGTTCTTCTACCAAATCTTGTGAATAACTACTGCTAAACTGGTTGTCAAACCCCACGAATTCAAATGCTTCTTTGTGTTGTTCTAAATACTTCACCAAAGGCTGAAATTGCTGGCTTGCCGTCCAAATATTAAACACACTATTATTAAAAGCTTCTTTTACGGAAACGCCATTTTTTATTTCTCTATCTGCCTTCCACAAATCATACAAGCCACTTTCAAAAGCTAAAATGTCAAAACCCATTTCTTCATGCAAAAATCTTACAAGTCTTGCTTTGGCTTCAAACTCATTCCCCTCACCATGTGTATGTTCTCCTAAAAAGACAACATTAGCTTCTCCAATTGCTTCCTTGATAACATGCAAATCATCAAAGTTTGAATGATGCACATCGATATTTTTAATTTCGGAAACCCTCGCATCTAGCCAGGAATATTCTTGTGCCTGAACGCTTGGGATAATTAAACAAATGAGGATTAGTAATTGCTTCATGTTAAATCTCCAATAATTTAATATATTAGTTTCAAAAGAAATACTTCAATAATGATTAATAGCTTGTTTCCATCCATGAACACTCAAAGTGAGTAACTGTTCTCAAAAATTATTTGAGTTGCACATAAATTTGTTAACTTATTTTCCGCAACTTCAGGAATGAGCGTTTTCAAAATCAAACCCAGATTAGGTTGTATAAGCTCACAAAATATTGCACGTATCAACATACTTTTTAACCAATTCCACGACAAATAATAAATCATTTTCATCTTGATTCATTGAGAAAAACATTCTCTTAAATCTTCCAGTAAATAGCTTTTTTCTTTCATCAAAATTCTCGTGATTAATTGATCTCTTAATTACAGAAATATCATACCATATTGATAGCAAATCGTTTCTATTTGATGAACAGCTTCCCCAGTATGTTTTGGTTAAATCATCAAAATCCTCTCTTACCAAATCAAGATGCGTATGATTTACCAAGGAGAAATCATCATTATTATTTAAATTATTAACTTTATTCGATAACTCACCTATGAAAGAAAGAATTTCCAATTTTGATTGACAATAAGCAAACAATTGAAGTAGTAAAAGCTGTGAAGGAATTGATATTTTAAACTCATCAGGTTCAAAAATAGTGTCACTATGCACTCTTAATATGAATTTTGTAAAATTTAAAGTATGGTCTATTTCCTCCTCACTCAAAACAATATTTTCCATTTTTTGAGAAGTCAGAATTGAATTAATAGGATAATCCATAAACAACTTGTCTAATTTCGGTATTTTTTCAGAAACTCTTAATGGCTCTAATTGTGTACTTATAAATACCCGAATACTACTCTCTAATTTCTCACTCACATCAGAATTTCCCTTTATAAAAAAAATAAACTCAATGTTTTCTCCCTTAAAAGATGAATATTGAAAATATGCAGAATATACCCCTTTAATTCCAGTATAGGTTTCCAACACTTCAGTAAACCACACTGTTATCAATTTCTTACTTTTATTAAATGGTCTATAAACATTTAAAAAGAATCGCTCAGTCATATGCTCAATATTTAAGTCCTAGTTGCAGGTATTTTACTTGAGAAACCCTCATACACAACAGCTTCTCCATATCTAATAGAATTAACAATAGTTTCCGCACTCCTCTCATTAATTTCTAACTTATACTTATTCCACAAGGACGGCAGCAGCAATTTCAAACTATTTAAGAGTTTTTTATCAATAATTTTATAATACACTATTTGATTGTGTTTTAAATGGGAATTGTTACCTACATTAAGCGTATACTTGATCTTTTTTTTATTATCATAAAAGTTTAATTTATTCTTTCTATCTTCCCAAGTTCCTATTTCCTTGTCCTTAGATAGATTTACACTTTTACTGTTCAACCCCCCAATGTCACTTAGTATATATTCATTATTATTTAATAAGACTAAAACTTTAGAAAACGTAGGAGTCAAATATCTAATATAAGTTGCAGACACATTATTGGAAAAAGCTTCATTTGTAAAACGCAATATATTACTATGTTCAATTGCATTTAGGTGTTTTGAATGTTGAAAACGTTTTGATTTTAAGCCTATTTTTTTTAACCTATTAAGGAAATCAATGTCCTCCCATCCATAATTTTCCATCTCTTCGTCAAACCCTCTGACCTTTTTAAAATGATCTTTGAGAACGCAAACTCTTCCTACTACACTTAATGTTTCATTGTACGTAGGGTTAGCACCAGTAAGCACAATAGATTCTTCATTACAAAACAAATCGTTTATGTACTTTGCAAACCCTACTCCCATAAAATTATCTGCATCTACATTACAAACTATATCTCCCGTAGCCAGTTTAAAGGCAGCATTTCTAGAATGGCTTCTATGAAAATATTTAGGTTCTTCTGTTCGAAAATATTTAACTATCCCCTTCTCAATATACTCTCCTAAATTATCCTTAGCCCAATCGTACAACCCATCATTTGAGTTGTAATCTAAAATTACAAATTCAATGTTTTCATAATTTAAGTTATCACTAATGTTTTTAATGAGTGTTTCTTTTAAATGTATCAACCTATTCATTGATACCGTACAAAAGGATATTTTATAATTCTTTGTTGCTTTTTCCATATTCAAACTCTAGGTGAAATGTTATAAATTCTGCACTTTACGCCTGTTATACCTGAATTGAAAATATTGAAATCGGAATCTCAGAGTCATTATAAAAAAATCTAACTCGTCAGGCTATGTACAACGATTGAAAAGAGGATTCCATAAGAATCCTCATATTTTCTAATGGCTATAACAACCCGCAAGACTACGTCTACAATCTCTACACCTATGTCCTAAAGATAAAGCATAAGTAAACCCACCCTTAACAGCACCCATCTGCGCATCATTCAAACTAGCAATGGTCTCTTTGTTCAATGTTAACTTTTTATTTAACTTTTTCATAATTTATTATAATTATTAATTTCACGCCTACTCTAAACAGTTTTCGGCATCGCTGGTCATTTCTTTTTAGCATGCATCATAGCACCCTTTCAATAACCTCCCAGCCAAGCATTTGTTGTTAGGCTATTCAAAGGGTTCTAATAAAATGACGCTTCAAATTTAATACCCCACAGTCTTGTATTATCGGAGTGTGCAAAGTTCTTCTATTATTATAATTAAATCCTCCTATTATCTTATTTGTATCGTTTTCTTTCAAAATATTATCACTAAAGCTAATGTACAATTTGCACCCGTCCTTGTAATAATAAGTTTCCATATATTTGCAATACTCTATTTGCGCTCCTAGCTGCTTTAGCTCTTTCAGGTTATCATACAGCGTGCTTCTTGAAATACCCAATTTGCTAGCAAATTGCCCCGGTGTTCCCGTCGCATTTCTTCGCAGTAAACTATCCATGTGTTTTAAGCGGTCAATATATTTTAGGATACTCATAGCTTGTTGTTTTTACTCCTTCAAGTTTAGTTCAATTGTTTACAAAATGCAAATGAAATGCATCTTTACAATCTGCTGGTATGCGATCTTGGTTTAGCTTGTTTGAAAAACAACCAACGCTAGCAAGGTAATAATATTATGATAAACGTCAAATAATTAATACATTTTGTTTGTAAAATAGACGTACAATTCAAATAAGTATGTATCAAAACACTGACATTTGTCAATGTAATGCTACACATCGGATCCCAAATAAAGGAAGTACTAAAAGCAAAAAACTATAGCATCACGGTGTTTGCTGAGAAAATCAATAAATCAAGAACGGTAGTTTATAATATTTTTGAAAGGGAATCTATTGATTCGCACCTACTGCATAGAATTAGTGATGTGCTAGACTTTGATTTTTTTTAATTGCTACAATTCTAAAACAACAGGTACCAAAGAATTAAAAGAAGCAGTACCATTGTATGGTAATGGCTGGAAAATAAAATACTTCGATCTTTTGGAAAGACATAATGCCTTGTTGGAAAGTAAAATTGAAGCTTATGTGCTTTCTACCATTGATGACATCGCAAACTCTGCAAAATAACCGCTCCACTCACTCAGGGTCTCCTTCTGAGATTTGTTAAGAG
>Ga0256840_1002160_pt1 | contig 17575 bp, 19 predicted proteins | sample 355202metaG_FD_185969 | JGI IMG/M metagenome (GOLD analysis project Ga0256840, IMG submission 185969) | Hydrothermal vent microbial communities from Mid Atlantic Ridge, Atlantic Ocean - 355-202 | ecosystem: Environmental > Aquatic > Marine > Hydrothermal vents | place: Atlantic Ocean: Mid... | reverse complement strand
TGCAAGGCTTAAACATTTCAGAGCTATTGCGACTCGATATGACAAGTTGAAACGAAATTTTGAAGGTTCTATGGCTCTTGCTTGTGCTTTTTTATGGTTACCTATGTGAAACGGCAACAGCCCCTAGTATTTACTTTTTATTTGTGAATAAAAGAAATGATTAATTTTTTAAATAAATTACATGATTACCTGAATTTAACGCGAGCATTCGATTTTTTAGGACCTTTGGCAATGAGGTTGTATTTATTTCCCATTATGTGGATGGCAGGGATGCATCAGTATACTGGCTTTGAGAGTACAGTTGCCTGGTTTGGTAATGCTGAATGGGGTTTAGGTTTAGCTTTTCCTACCCTTATGGCTGGATTAGTAACCGGAACTGAGCTTGTTGGTGCTGTATTTTTATTGCTTGGTTTTGCCGTGCGTTGGGTTTCTATCCCTTTATTTATTATCATGATTGTTGCTGCCTATACTGTGCATTTACCCAATGGTTGGTTGGCTGTTTCTGAAGGGAGTGGCTTTTTTGCTACAGATAGGACAATAGCTGCCGTAGAGCGATTAAGTCGAGCGAAGGAGATTCTTCAGAAGTATGGTGATTATGATTGGCTTACAGAGCAGGGTAGTTTTGTGGTTTTAAATAATGGTGTCGAATTTGCTGTTATTTATGCGATTATGTTGTTAATCCTGTTTTTTGTAGGTGGTGGTCGTTATTTGAGTTTGGATTATTGGATTGCTAAAAAATTTCGTAGTCAAGCCTTTATCTATAAAACAAGCGTCTATAGTCGGTTTTAAAGTGTATAAATATAGCATTATCATTCCTACTTTAAATGAAGCGTCTTGCATAAATGAGTGCCTACTTGCATTGCAGGCATTAAGGCCAGAGTGCCAATTGATCGTTACTGATGCTGGAAGTACCGATCAAACGCGGGAAATTGCTTTGCCGCTGATTGATGTATTTATTACAGCACCTACAGGTCGAGCAGTACAAATGAATGCGGGTGCTCAAAAGGCATCGGCTGATGTGTTGATTTTTTTACATGCGGATACTTTTTTGCCTAGAAATGCTCTGGGTTTTATTCAGCATGCCCTCAATAATGGAGCGCAGTGGGGGCACTTTGATATGCAATTAGTGGGTAAGCATTTTATGCTTAAGGTGGTGGCAAAAATGATGAGTTGGCGCTCGCGTTTAACGGGAATAGCGACAGGAGATCAAGTAATTTTTGTCAGGCGTGCAGCATTTCGAAAGGTTGCTTGTTTTCCTGAAATTGCATTAATGGAAGATGTTGCCATCAGTAAACGCTTAAAAAAAATATCCAAAGGTTATTGTGTGACGGCTAAGGTACAAAGTTCTGGGCGCAGGTGGGAAGACTTTGGTGTGTGGCGCACGATAGTATTGATGTGGAGTTTACGTTTACGCTATTTTTTGGGTACTGAGCCAGATACTTTGGCTCAATTATACCGGCAGGGTAAAATTTTTAACAAGGCGCTTTGATTTTCAAATGTGTGGCTTCAGGCTTGTTAATAATTAATAGTCGTGTCAAAAGTGGGGTGAAGCCACATCCCATGCTGTTTGTTTTTAAACATTGTACTTAGTTTCAATAATTCCTCCGCCTAAACAATCGTCTCTATTATAAAATACTACTGATTGCCCAGGCGTAATTGCACGCTGTTGTTGAGCAAAAATAACTTTTACCCTATTTTCTGGTAGCGGAATAACTTTGCAGGCTTGATCCGCTTGTCGATAGCGTGTTTTGGCTGTGCATTCAATTATTTCAGTTAAGGGCTGATTACTGCACCAATCCAGTTGATTAGCTTCTAGTGTGTTATGCAGCATTAAAGGATGGTCATGTCCTTGACCTACAATTAAAATATTATTTTCCAAGTCTTTATCTAAGACATACCATGGTTCATCGGGGGCATTCTTAATACCGCCTATGCCTAAGCCTTGGCGCTGGCCGAACGTGTAATACATTAAGCCTGAGTGTTGCGCTATGTACTGTCCTTCTGGTGTGCGCATTTCTCCGGGTTGGGTCGGTAAATAGCGTTGTAAAAATTCTTTAAATTTACGTTCGCCTATAAAACAAATGCCCGTGCTGTCTTTTTTCTGATGATTGGCGAATCCGTATTTTTCTGCTAATTTTCTGATTTCAGTTTTATGTAAATGACCAATAGGAAATAAAGTTTTGGCTAGCGCTTTTTGGCCTAAAGTATATAAAAAATAGCTTTGTTCTTTGCTTGGGTCTAGCCCTTTTAGTAGATAAAATTCACTGTTTTTTTCACTAACGCGAGCATAGTGACCAGTAGCAATATATTCAGCGCCTAGGTCTTCTGTTGCATAGTTTAAGAAAGCTTTAAATTTTACGTGTTTATTGCATAAAATATCGGGGTTAGGTGTACGGCCTACAGCAAATTCAGATAAAAAAACTTCAAAAACCTCATCCCAATATTCGCTGGCAAAGTTTACCGTTTTTAGCTCTATACCAAGGGTGTCGCAGACTTGTTGAGCATCGGCTTGATCTTCTAAGGCGGTACATTCTTCTGTGCCATCATCTTCATCCCAATTTTTCATAAAGACACCAGTTACATGGTGCCCTTGTTCTAATAATAGCGCGGCAGTGACAGATGAGTCGACGCCACCGGACATGCCGACGATGATATTTTTGCTCATTATTCTAAATCTAAAAAAGTTTTTAATAAGGTGAGGGGGTAATGCTCACCTGCTAAGTATTGGTCTATCGTAGTTAATACTAAAGGACTACGCAATTGGGATTTATGGTCTACAATTTCATTATAAGTTAACCAGTGAGTGCGGATAATACCTTCATCTAAAGCTTGCTCAGGGTTATGATCGTAACAGTGGCCGACAAAACAAACGCGCATGAAACTAGGAAAATCAGGATTTTTACGCCATAGTTGGATACTGGTAAGGTATTCGGGTGTAAATTGCCAAGCAGTTTCTTCATTAACTTCACGTTTTACAGCGTCTATTAAGCTTTCACTGGGTTCTAAGTGTCCAGCGGGTTGGTTGAATGCTATGCCGGCGGGTGTTTCTTCCTCAACTAATAGAAAACGTTGATCTTGTTCGATAATAGCTGCGACGGTGACATGCGGTTTCCAAACCATTGTTTATCCACTTAGTTTAAAAAAAGGGCTGTAGTCTAATTGATTTAAAGTTATTATACTTGATTAGTGATTGAATTTGAGGATTTGACCTCAAGATTAAGTATGATTAATTTTAAATTTAAAGTGTAAATAGAAATGAGTGACTTTGATCCATCCATAGATAATGATGATGCTTTGACTGTTCAGGAGGCTGCGCCTAAATTAAAAAGGCCACCACTATACAAAGTAGTTTTATTGAATGACGATTTTACGCCAATGGATTTTGTGATTGAAGTCCTGATTGATTTTTTTGCTATGTCAGAAGAGCAGGCCACGCAGGTTATGTTGCATGTGCATACTCAAGGCGTAGGCATTTGTGGTGTATTTTCGCGTGATGTGGCGGAAACTAAAGTGGAGTTGGTAAATACCTATTCTCGTGAGCATCAACACCCTTTATTGTGTGCGATGGAAGAAGCGTAAGGAGCTTATAGTATGTTAAGTAAAGATCTTGAAGTAACATTGAATTTGGCATTTGTTTCTGCGCATGAGCAACGACACGAATTTATTACCGTTGAGCACTTGCTATTAGCCTTATTGGATAATGCAACGGCCGCTCAAGTTTTGTCTATATGTTCTTGTGATGTTTCTTTGTTACGCAGTGAATTAACGCAATTTATAGATGAAACGATTAGTTTGCTAAGTGAGGAGGGACGACGCGAAACGCAGCCAACTCTCGGTTTTCAGCGAGTATTACAGCGGGCAGTTTTTCATGCTCAGGCATCAGATAAAAAGGAAGTTGATGGTGCTAATTTATTGGTTGCGTTATTTAGTGAGCAAGATTCACATGCTGTGTATTTATTAAATAAACAAGATATACAGCGCCTAGATGTAGTTAATTATATATCGCATGGCTTATCTAGCAATGATAAGGCTGCAGAAGAAAAAGTTGGCGTTGCCAGTGCAGTTGAACCGGAGGCAGTTGAAAGCCCGTTAGATAAATATACAACGAACCTTAATCAAGAGGCAGTGGCAGGTAAAATTGATCCTTTAATTGGCCGTGAAAGCGAGTTAGAGCGTACTATCCAAATTTTATGCCGTCGCCGTAAAAACAACCCTTTATTAGTGGGGGAGGCTGGTGTTGGTAAAACAGCGATTGCTGAAGGCCTAGCTAAGAAAATTATTGAGGAGGATGTGCCTGATGTTTTACAGGACTGTATTATTTATTCTTTAGATTTAGGCGCTTTAGTTGCAGGTACAAAATACCGTGGTGATTTTGAAAAGCGGCTTAAAGCTTTGATGAATAAGTTGAAAAATGAAGAGAATTCGATTTTATTTATTGATGAAATTCATACTATTATTGGGGCGGGTTCGGCATCAGGGGGGGTGATGGATGCATCTAATTTAATTAAACCTGCTTTAGCTTCTGGTAGTTTGCGATGTATTGGTTCAACGACTTATCAAGAGTATCGGGGGATTTTTGAAAAGGATCATGCTTTAGCGAGACGCTTTCAGAAAGTTGATGTTATAGAACCAACAATTGATGAAACCTATTTAATTTTAAAGGGTTTAAAGGGGCGCTTTGAAGAGCATCATGAACTTAAATATAGTTTAGAAGGTTTGCGTGTGGCGGCGGAATTATCAGCACGGCATATTACTGATCGATTTTTACCAGATAAAGCGATTGATGTGATTGATGAGGCGGGTGCTAGACAGCGTATGATGCCAGTAGATGAGCGTAAATCACTGATTGATGTGCATGAAGTTGAGGATATTGTCGCTAAAATAGCTAGAATTCCAGCTAAATCTGTTTCTAGTAATGATCAAGATAAATTAAAAAGTCTTGAGAAAAATTTAAAAATGTTAGTGTTTGGTCAGGATGAGGCGATTTCTGCTTTATCATCAGCAATTAAGCTTTCTCGTGCAGGCCTACGAGATACGAGTAAGACTATTGGTTCTTTCTTGTTTTCTGGGCCTACAGGCGTAGGAAAAACTGAAGTTACAAAACAGTTGGCTAAGTTGTTAGGTGTTGAGCTAATTCGTTTTGATATGTCGGAGTATATGGAGAGTCATACGGTTTCGCGTTTAATTGGTGCTCCCCCAGGATATGTTGGCTTCGATCAAGGAGGACTGCTGACAGAGCAAGTTACTAAGCATCCTCATGCCGTTCTATTGCTAGATGAATTGGAAAAAGGGCACCCTGATGTGTTTAATTTACTTTTACAAGTAATGGATCATGGCACGTTAACGGATAACAATGGGCGTAAAGCTGATTTTAGAAATATTATTTTGGTGATGACTACGAATGCTGGGGCTGAGGAAGGGAGTCGCGCTTCTATAGGCTTCACTCATCAAGAGCATTCCAGTGATAGTATGCGTGTAGTGGAAAAAACTTTTTCACCAGAATTTAGGAATCGATTGGACAGTATTATTCAGTTCAAGCCACTTGATATTACTGTCGTGGGCAATGTGGTGGATAAATTTATCTTTGAGCTGGAAACGTTATTATTAGAGAAAAATGTAACTTTCAGTTTAGATCCAGAAGCCAGGCTCTGGCTAGCAGAGAACGGTTGTGACCCTAAAATGGGAGCACGGCCGATGGCTAGATTGATTCAGGAAAAAATCAAAAAGCCTCTGGCGAATGATTTATTATTTGGTAAGCTGGAACGAGGTGGTCATGTTCATGTCATTATTCAGGACAAAGAATTAGCGTTCACTATTGAAAGCAAAGAACTCAGTATTTCAGAAAAAAATTAATTTTTTGTTTGCGCTAACCTTTTGGTTAGCGCATACGGAATGTAATACGACCTTTAGTTAAGTCGTAAGGTGTCATTTCTACTTTAACTTTATCGCCTGTCAAAATGCGAATGTAATGTTTGCGCATTTTTCCAGAAATATGTGCAGTAATAACATGTCCGTTTTCTAGTTCTACTCTAAACATTGTATTGGGAAGGGTATCGATAATCGTACCATCCATTTCAATTTGGTCTTCTTTTGCCATTTGTATTATGTACTCTAAAATATGTAATAAATTTCTTCATCATAGCAGATAAGTTTTATTGGGACTAGATGTAATAATAAAAAAAGGGCATATAGGGTGTTAATTCTCTTTATGCCCTTTTCACTTAAGTTTTAGTCATTTTCTTTTACTTTTACTATTTCTACAGTTGTACTAACTTCTTTACTGGGTGTGTTACTTTCCCTTTTCTCTGTTGGAACAGGAGTGGCTGTTTCTGTTTTGTTGGTTGCTATATTTTTTTGATAATCTGCCGCATAAGACTGAGTGTTGGTATTGCGCTTTTCCTGTGTAACTGGATCACTCTGAGTGGGATTTTTATTCTCAGTAGAGTGGATTGATTTACCTACGTTAGTTTGCGTGTTCTCAGTTTTCTCTTTTGGTTTTCTGTTGTGGTTCCTGCGGTTAGTTCTTTTTTGTTGATTCCTAGGTTTAGCTTCCGAGTTTGCTATACCGTTAGTTTCAATAACGGATTCTTCTTTGCGTTCCCGAGGTTTAGTTGTAGCTGTAACGTTTGTATCGGTGCTTTTTCCCGCATTAGGTTTATTCCGGCGATCGCGGTTATTGTTTCTGCTGCGATTTCTTGGGTTATTATTTCTATTTCGGTTATTTTGCGGTCTTTCGGTACGCGTTTTTTCTGTTTTTGTATTATTAGTTGATGCAGGTTGATCGGCGCTTTCTTCTTCTGCAGGGCCAACAAGTTTGTTCCAGAAGCGACTGATTAGGCTAGCTGAATTTTTCTTGTTTTGTATGGGGGGGGCAGGCGCATCGGGGAGAAATTCTTTAAGTGCAGCCTGCTCGACTTTGGGTGCTGCTTCTTTAGCAAAGTCAGGTGCTGTAATCTCTTCATTCTGAATTTGACTGTAGCTTGCTGTTTCTGTAGAGCCGTCTTCATCCTTCAATTTAATTCGTTCTATATCATACGCGGGCGTTTCTAAGTGCTTGCTAGGCAAGATGATGATGCGTACTTTTAAGCGGGATTCAATTTGGTCAATAGAAGGACGTTTTTCATTTAATAAGAAGGTTGCGCATTCAATGGGTAAATGAGCAATTACTCTATCAGTTCCACCTTTCATTGCTTCTTCTTCCAGTATTCTTAGTACTGATAAAGCAACTGATTCGACATTACGAATCTCACCTTGGCCGTTACAGCGCGGACAGGTGAGCTGAGTTGTATCGCCTAGTGATGGGCGCAAGCGTTGGCGTGACATTTCTAATAGACCGAAGCGTGAGATACGGCTTGTTTGTACACGAGCACGATCAATTTTTAACGCGTCACGCATTCTGTTTTCTACAGCGCGTTGATTTTTATTGGCGAGCATGTCGATAAAATCAATAACAAATAGCCCACCTAAGTCACGTAGCCTTAATTGGCGCGCAATTTCATCGGCAGCCTCAAGGTTGGTATTAAGGGCGGTTTCTTCTATATCACTGCCTTTGGTTGAGCGCGCCGAATTAATATCGATAGATGTTAACGCTTCGGTATGGTCAATAACGAGCTCCCCACCAGAAGGGAGGGGGACCGAGCGGCTATAAGCGGTTTCAATTTGAGATTCGATTTGATAGCGATTAAATAGCGGTACGTCATCGCTATATAATTTTGCTTTATTCAGGTAGTGTGGCATCACTTGTTTCAAGAAGTTATGCACTAATTTGAATGAAGACTCCTTATCAATAAGAATTTCATCTATATCGGCGCGTAAATGGTCACGTAGAGCGCGAATAATAACGTTGCTTTCCTGAAAAATAAGAAAGGGTTTATTTTTCTCTTTAGAGGTGCGGTCAATGGCTTCCCACAGCTGTAGTAGGTAGTTTAAATCCCACTGAAGTTCGTCTGTACTTTTTCCGCAACCTGCGGTGCGGACAATAAGCCCCATATTTTCAGGTACTTCAAGGCCTGCCATTGCGTCACGCAATTCATTGCGTGTTTCGCCTTCGATGCGACGTGAAATGCCACCGGCTTTTGGGTTGTTAGGCATGAGTACAAGATAGGTTCCAGCCAAACTAATGTACGTCGTTAAGGCGGCGCCTTTATTGCCACGTTCTTCTTTTTCAATTTGAACGATAACTTCTTGGCCCTCTTTCAATAAGTCCTTTATTTTTTGGCGACTTAAGTTAGGGTCATCTGAATTTACAGCATTCGGTGAAACTTCTTTTAATGGTAAGAAGCCGTGTTTATCTGCTCCGTAGTTTACGAATGCAGCTTCTAAGCTAGGCTCAATACGAGTAATAATGCCTTTATAAATATTAGATTTTTTTTGTTCTTGTGAAGGGTGTTCAATGTCAAAATCATAAAGTTTTTGACCATCTACCAATGCAACACGCAGTTCTTCAGGCTGCGTTGCGTTGATAAGCATTCTTTTCATTAGTAATCCTTTTTTTGACCTTGCTAATCCGTGCGGAAGATGCGTATAAACTCGTTTATTATTGTTAGTATATTGGTCTACGGGTATGGGCATGAAATAATGCCCCTTGCTAAAATTATTTTTTATATTCAGTTGTTTGTAAATTGTTTTACAAGTAGTTTAAAGACTTGTTACAACACAGGATATAAATTGAAAAATCAGTGTCTCAGGGGTAAATCACGCGTGCCTATACTAGATGTTTTGTTTTGCAAATAACATCTGGCTAACAATAGGCCGTTCAATCGACTGCTTGTCATGCTGTGTTGAAAACACATATTCAGGAGCTGTGTTTGAACTGCTCTACTGGTGTTTTATTCCAACATTTTTACAGTTTCGATCGAAAGGTCATGTAAACTGTCTATCGTATCGTTCAGCCTTTATCAGGTCGAATATCGCTCATCATGGGTCGAGCGAAAAAACCCAGAAATTGTAATGTATATCATTGAACAATACTAAAAATGATGTATTAGTTCATCATTTTTAGCTCTTTATTCATTCAAATAAAGGGCCAATGCTAGCTAATCATAGGGTGTGCTTATTATTATATTACCTATAACTTGTCAATTATAACCTGTTACAGTGGCGAATGAAATTATCTTATAGTATGAAGTTATGAATTCCACTATTATATGCCGATGAAAAGAGAAGATACCTCGAATATACTTAAAGTGCAGTTTGTTGAAATAACGGAAGCCCACGAAGGGCAGCGATTAGATAACTTGTTGATGAAATTACTTAAAGGTGTGCCTAAAAGTCGAATTTATCGCATTATCCGTAAAGGTGAAGTACGCATTAATAAAGGGCGCTGTGATGCTAAGCGTAAATTAATTATGGGTGATATTGTACGTATTCCACCGATCCGTGTTGCCGAAGAAAAAGAACAGCTACCTGCTCCTGAATTCCTTAAAAAGTGCCTGCAAGAGGGTGTTTTGTTTGAAGATAATGCTATTTTGGTGATTAATAAGCCAGCGGGATTTGCGGTACATGGTGGTTCTGGGCTTAACACAGGAGTGATTGAAGCTTTACGTGAAATACGTCCTGAAAGTCATTTTTTAGAATTAGTACATCGCTTAGATAAAGGAACTTCAGGTTGTTTGATTATTGCTAAAAAACGTAGTGCATTACGTACCTTGCATGAGTACTTTCGTGGGAGTGGAGTTAGAAAAAGTTATCTAGCATTATTGGGAGGGCGCTGGGAACAGGAGAAAGTTATTGTTGATCAGCCTTTGCTAAAAAACACTAATCAAAGTATAGAGCGTATGGTTAAGGTGAGTACGGCTGGTAAAGCCTCAAAGACTTTATTTAAACGACTCAGCCTTTTGCAAAATGCAACCTTAGTTGAGGCATCTCCTTTTACGGGGCGTACGCATCAAATCCGTGTTCATGCGGCGTGGCTAGGACATGCTATTATTGCAGATGATCGTTATGGAGATAATGAAATTAATAAGGAATTTAAAAAGCGCGGCTATAAGCGCCTATTTCTACATGCGCAAAAATTGCAATTTTCACACCCCATAAACGGTGAGTTACTGAAGATTGTCGCACCATTACCGGGTGATTTACAAACCTTGCTAGATAATGAAAAGTAAATTTGTTTTAATTGTCTGCTAATATTTAAAAGACTACTCACTTTAACGCTAAGTGGGTGATTTTTTGTGATAAAAACTTTAATCAGGAGAGAATTCACGTGAGTGAAAACCAGTGGAATGAGCCAAGTTCAGGCGTAACCGATAAAACAAGCGGCTGGGAGCGAGAAGCAATTGAAAAACTGGCTTTTGCTGCTGTTACCGAGCAAAGACGAGCGCGGCGATGGGGAATATTCTTTAAAAGTTTAATGTTTATTTATCTAGCTGTTATTTTAGGCATCGGTATGTATCCAACATTCGAACAAAACTTTGGTGAAGAGAGTGGCGAAGGGCATACTGCTATCATTAGTATTAATGGCGTTATTGCTGAAGGCAAGGAAGCAAATGCCGATTCAATTATTAAATCTTTACGTAATGCAGTAAAAAATAAAGATACCAAAGGGATTATTTTGCATGTGAATAGCCCCGGTGGTAGTCCAGTACAATCATCTTATGTTTATGATGAAATTCGCAAAATAAAATTAAATAATCCAGATCTACCTATTTATGCGGTGGCTTCTGATATTTGTGCGTCAGGCTGTTATTTTATTATTTCTGCTGCCGATAAGATATTTGTTAATCCATCCAGTTTAATTGGTTCAATTGGCGTTATTATGGATGGCTTTGGTTTTGTGGGTACTATGAAGATGCTAGGAGTGGAGCGTAGACTCGTTACCGCTGGTGCACATAAAGCTTTAATGGACCCCTTTTCTCCCGCAAAAGGAGAAGAGAAAAAATATATGGAAAGCCTTTTAGCGCAAGTACATCAACAGTTTATTGCTGCTGTAAGGGCTGGTCGCGGTGATCGACTAAAGGAAACTGAAGAGACTTTCTCGGGTTTAGTCTGGACCGGAGAGCAGGGCGTGAAAATTGGTCTGGCTGATGACTTTGGTACTGATGATAGTGTGGCAACGGATATTATAGGTGCTAAAAAACGTGTTGATTTTACGATACAAGAGCGTTTAATTGATCGTTTGGCTGGGAAAATGGGCGCTTCATTTGCGCATTCATTGCGTAGTCTAGGACAGCAAATTACGCTGCAATAAATTGTTGTCATTAATATGTTAACTAGAATCGTTATGCTCTATAGGCTTATAGAGCATAACTTTATACATGATTTTTAATTAGTATGTAGTAGTACGAGGATTTTTAGTGGATATTGCTTCCTTAGTTGGATTTTTATTAGGTGTTGGGATTATCATTGCGGCTATTGCTACCGGTGGTGATGTCATGTTGTTTGTTAATGTGCCATCACTACTGATTGTTATAGGTGGAACTTTGGGTGTGAGCCTAATGCGTATTCCCTTGACAGATTTTATCCGCTCTTTTGGTGTCTTAGGTAAAGCCTTTTTAAATAAAAAAGAAGACCCAGCTGCACTTATTGAAGATGCAGTGCGTTTAGCTGATGTGGCTAGAAAAAATGGTTTACTTGCCCTGGAAGGCGAAGAAATTTCTAATCCTTTTATGAAAAAAGGCATAGGCTTTTGTGTGGATGGCCATGATCCTGCCTTTGTTAGAAAAATGCTACAGCAAGATATTGATCAAATGGTTAGCCGTAATGAAACCGGGCAAGATATGTGGAAAGGGGTGGGAGATTTAGCGCCTGCTATGGGTATGATTGGTACCTTAGTAGGTTTAGTACAGATGCTTGCTAATATGTCAGACCCTGCCAGTATTGGTCCAGCAATGGCGGTTGCGCTATTAACGACTTTATATGGTGCTATGGTTGCTAACTGCTTTGCTTTACCGATGGTTGATAAATTAGCTTATGTTTTATTATATGAGCGTACTAATAAAGAACTCATTTTAGAAACAATTTCTGGCATACAAGAGGGTATGAATCCTAAAGTGCTTGAAACATTGTTAAATTCTTATATTTCTGAGAAAAAACGTAAGGTTGAAGGTGGAGATTAACGATGGCTGATTGTCCTAAATGTCCTCCTGCTGGAGCGCCGCTTTGGCTAGCAACCTTTGCTGATTTAATGTCCTTATTGATGTGTTTCTTTGTTTTATTGTTATCTTTTGCGACGATGGACGCTAAAAAATTTAAAGCAACGGCTGAATCATTAGAAAACGCATTTGGTGTACAGCGAGATATTGAAGCGGCTGAGATTCCAATGGGAACAAGCATTATTGCTCAGCACTTTTCTCCTGCATCAACCAACCCAACTTTGCTAGAGGAGATTAAGCAATCCACTTCTCAATCTTCAACTAGCTTGGATGTTTCTTTGGAAGAGAAAGAAAAAATAAAGCAAGAAATTATGGAGCAAGCGTTAGAAAATATACAGGCTGAAGCAGAAAAGATTAAAGAGACATTAAAAGATGATATTAATAAAGGCCTTGTGTCAGTTGAAACGCAGGACTTGAAAATTATTATTCGTATTAATGAGAAAGGTTCTTTTGGGTCCGGCTCCGCTATTTTGAAATCTGGATTTGAGCCGGTTATGAACAGGATTACAAAATCTGTCATTGCAGCCAAAGGTCAAGTTTTAGTTGCCGGGCATACTGATGATATTCCTATTTCGACTGATTGGTATCGCTCTAACTGGGAGTTATCAGCAGGACGTTCAGTAAGCGTTGCTGAGTTTATGTTAAAAAATAAAAAGCTCGACCCGAAACGAATTATTATCGAAGGGCATGCCGATACACAACCTTTAGTGCCTAATACTTCAAGCGCAAATAGAGCAAAGAATCGGCGTGTAGAAGTTATTTTAGTACAAGATGATCCCACACTTGAGTTTGATAAAACCCAGAAACACGCGCAAGAACAATAAGTGAGCATAAAATTATGACCCAGAAAAACGTAACTGAAATGGATGAACGTAGACGTTTCTTTAGAATTGATGATGAAATTAATCTTTTTTATAAAAAAGTAGATCCTGTTGCAATAAGAAAGTATTCCGAAGCATCTAACGAACTACTGAGCCATTGTTCGCTTGCTGCAACTTTAGACGTTTTAAACCAAGAATCGCAAATTATCTTTAATCGGATTGAGCGTAATAACCCTGATATTGCAGACTATTTAAAAGTCATGGATAGCAAAATTAATTTAATTGCTCGGACTGTATTAATGGATGGAACGGACCTTGTTAATGAGCAAACTCGTAATGTCAGTTTAAGTGCTTCAGGGGTAGCCTTTGAGTGTGAAGAATTAATTGCTGAAGGTGAATTCTTGGAAATTAAATTATTACTAACTTCTAGCATGGCTGTGATTGTTAGTTATGGTGATGTTGTTTATAGCCGTAAAAATCCAGATCCTAAGTCTGATCTGACTTATATAGTAGGTGTCGCCTTTAGCGAAATGAAAGAACAAGATAAGGAGTTATTAATTAAACATGTTGTAAAGCGCCAAATGCAGCAAATTCGTGAACATAAAGAAAACTAAAACAACGCGTGAAATTTTCAGAAAAAAAGAAAAAATTGTTGAGCTTATTGGCTAATGGGGATTTTCACTCGGGTACAGCGTTAGCTGAGAAATTAAAGTTTAGCCGTTCCGCACTTTGGAAGCAAATAAATACCCTAGAGGAATTAGGGATTGAAATTTCAGCTGTCAATAGCAAAGGTTACCGATTAAAGTCACCCTTGGAATTACTTAATAAATCTCATATTATTAATAACTTGACGGCTACAACACGGCAATTGATTTCTGTATTTGATATTCATGATCAAATTGATTCCACTAACACTCATTTAGTTGCCTTAAGTAGAGCAATACCGAAATCGACAGGTGTAGTATGTCTTGCTGAGCAGCAAACAGCCGGACGGGGGCGACGAGGCCGAGAATGGGTCTCGCCTTTTGGTAGCAATCTTTACTGCTCAGTTTTGTGGCAATTTCAGAGTGGTCCAGAGAGCCTGTCAGGGCTAAGTTTGGCAATAGGTGTCGCGGTGATTAAAGCTTTGAATGCTCATGGTATTCAAGGGGTTGGTTTAAAATGGCCGAATGATATTTATTGGCAACAAAAAAAATTAGGCGGCATTCTGGTTGAAGTGTCGGGGGAAGTAAATGGCCCTTGTAGCGCGGTTATTGGACTGGGTTTAAACCTTCATTTGTCGAGTGATGAAGCATCAAGTATAGAGCAAGACTGGGTTGATATTAGTCAAATATTAGGAAGTGATCATCAAATTTCACGCAATGATTTACAGGCATCTCTATTGGAACAGTTTTTTCATGTCATTAGTCATTATACTGAGCAGTCATTTGCTCAATATAGAGATGAATGGCGATTGTATGATTGCATGCAGGGGCAGCTAGTTAATTTATTTATTGCTAATCAAGTCATTTCAGGTATTGTACAAGGTATTAATGATGACGGATTGATATTATTGCAAACTCAAGATGGCAAGGTGCAAAGCTATGCTTCAGGTGAAGTCAGCTTTCGTCGTTTATGAATTTATTGGTCGATATTGGTAATACTCGTTTAAAATGGGCGGTACAGCATTCAGATACATTAGAGTTCTTTGGTGCTATTAATCATAATCAAGATGATTTTTCCGCCACCTTAATCACTGCTTGGCAGTCGCTGTCGATACCTGATTATATTTATATTGCTTGCGTTAGCTCTACTGAGCTAAAGCAGTTACTTATTTCTATTATTGGGCAGTTATGGCCTAATTGCTCTATACAAGAAATTCATACGGAAAAATATTCTCATGGTATAAGTAATGCCTACTATAATCCAGAAAAATTAGGCGTAGATCGTTGGCTAGCAATGCTTGGAGCTGTTGCGCATTATTCTGTGCCTGTTTGTATTGTTGATTTTGGTACTGCGATTACCTTAGATGCTATTGATGAGCAAGGGGGGCATTTAGGGGGGATGATTATGCCTGGTTTGACTTTGCTAAAGCAATCTTTAAGTAACAATACGGCAGATTTAAATTTTTGCTCTGAGGTATATAAGCAAGGCTTGGCTAATGATACCCAGGCGGCTATTTATAATGGTTGTCTTTATGCGGTTAAAGGCTTTATTGAGGCTGGACTTAGGCAAACCTTATTACCTTTACGCTTAATTTTAACAGGAGGCGATGCTAAGTTTTTAGCGACTACTTTAGAGTTAGATGCTGTGGTTGATGCTCAACTCGTCTTTAAAGGAATGGCTTTATTAAGTAGCGAGCAAAGCGTGCAGTGAAATTTCTATTTTTAAGTATTTTATTATGCAATATTATTTTTTTCTTTTGGGAATATAGAAAAGGCGCACCTGAAATTTACTTACCCAATAGTATTGAAAATAAGCTTAATAACGATAATTCATCGCAGATTTTTTTGCTCAGTGAACTTCCAGTGAAAGACATCTCTTTGGAGGGGGATACAGTTGATAATAGCGAAGTAAGTGTTTTTGAGATACATGCTAAAAAGTTATTTATTGGCCCCTTATTACCTGCTGAAAACAATAAGGATGACTCCGAAGCCCTTTTAATGGCTAAGCGAGAGGCTGTGATTATTGAACCGAATACTCTATTAAGGCATAATCCCAAGCTTGCAGAATCTAACATTAAAGCTAAAATATTGTCTACCTGTTATCGATTGCAAGATGGTGAATATTCAGAGCAGATGTTCGTCACGAGCAATAAAAGTGAAACCTTTAAATTTGAACTCGTACGACAAGAACAGCAACATATTAGTAGTTATTTAGTACTTACTTTAGCTGCTAATTCTTATCAAGAAGCTAAAACGTGGGAAAAATCGATTAAGCAGCAAGGCATCAATGAGCTGTGGTTGTTTACACGAGGGAAATTTAAATGGCGAATTTCCTTAGGATTATTTAGTACGCAAAGCAAAGCAGAAAAAGTCAAAGCCTCTTTTGCAAGGCGAATCTTAAGGGAGCTGGAAGTTGTGCCTAGTTATCAAACTAAGGTGCAGACAGTAGTTAAAATAAGCGGTCTGGAAAAAGATATTTCTTTATTTAAAGATGAATTTTTCCAGTATTTTAAGCAAGAAAGTGAATGTGCTAAAGTTCAGGACGAAAAGTTTTAGAGTTTATAAAAAGTGTTACTATTTACTGGGAAAAGGAGTAGGGCGAGGTCTTACTATTGGTTTAGGGTTTATGACATAGTAAGGTCTAGTGTTTTGGTAGTAGTCGTTATGCCTTTCTAAAGCTTCTGCTTGACGGGCTGTTTGTTTGGCTTGCTCTTCGGCTGCGAGTGCTTGTCTATACGCAGCATCAGCTTTAGCCTCTTGAGCCCGAAGTATACGCTCTTTGTCTTTTGCCTCTTGCGCCGCTCTTTTTTGTTCATTGCGTATAGCTAAATCTGATTCTAGCTTTTTTGCTGCAGACTGTTGTTGCTGAGTACTAATATCCTTACGTGGAGTAAATTCTATACCGCCTGTTTTGCATGGCTTATCTTGATAATTGACTTGCCCATTTTTACCACATTTATATATTTCAGCATAAGCCGTCGAAATGAATGAAAAGGTAATTAAAATAATGATCATTCTCACTGTTTTATCCTCCTAGTTTTTCTGATGCAGGTTTCTATACTGACTGAAAATTTTTAAATAATCAAAATAGGCCTAATGAATAAATGTAAGTGCTTAGGAATAACAGATAAATAACCCCCGAAATTGGCTCTTCTACGGTCTTGTGAGTGCATTTATGCTTCAATATAGAACATGCTACGATCATCAGGAACAGAAGTCTGCCTGATTTTCAATTTGAAATATTCTGTATCTCGAATGCCTCGGGCTCGTTTTCTAATCATTCCAATACTCACATTCCCACCTTCAATCCGAGCCGATGTCAGTTGATATTTAGCGTAATTACAAATACCTGTTTTATGTTTTCTGAGTGATTTGGCAAAGCGCTTTATATACGTCATATTAGTCTGGTCTGCCAACTGACACCATTGTTCCAGTTGTTGCTCCATTGTCTCAACATGAGTATTATTCCAGAGCGCTTGTAACTGCTCTTTCATCACATACAGTGTATTCATATTGCTATTTTCAGCCAGTAAGCGGTCGAGTTTTTCTGACTGGTTTTCTGTTAGTTTGTCTGCGTTTTTTAGCAATAGATAATGGCACCCTTTCATGAGTTCTTTTCCGTCGTTGTCCGCCTTTCTAAACTCTGTTCGTCGCTGGTCCTTGATGGCATCACCCTAGTTCTTCATGACATGGAAACGGTCAAAAACAATGTCAGCGTTCGGTAAACACTCACGCACTGACTTTTGATACGCAGGACCCATATCCATTGCGACGGCTTCAATATTGTTAGCTGTCTCTACAGGAAGTTGTTTAAGAAAACTTGAAAATACGTCGGCTGTTCGGCCTGCTTCAACCCAGATAAAATGACCTTCAACCATATCATAAACTACCGAGCCTCTTGCAAAAATCCAAATTTTACAGCCCTATATTTGCGATCAATTCTCATTCGTATTTTTTTAAAAAAATCACCCCTTTTTTTGGCTTTATCTGTTCTTGGATCTTATTTTTCAGTTTTTTT
>Ga0256840_1002159_pt1 | contig 17584 bp, 14 predicted proteins | sample 355202metaG_FD_185969 | JGI IMG/M metagenome (GOLD analysis project Ga0256840, IMG submission 185969) | Hydrothermal vent microbial communities from Mid Atlantic Ridge, Atlantic Ocean - 355-202 | ecosystem: Environmental > Aquatic > Marine > Hydrothermal vents | place: Atlantic Ocean: Mid... | reverse complement strand
CTCAATTGCCCAATTATCAAATGTAATATCTATATGTTGTTTTTTATATTGTTTTTCTGGAACAATATCTTTAAATTCCATTTCTAACAATATATCTATAATCTCTATTTTTAACCATCATTCAAATTTATTTTTATTTTCAGCAAAAATATATAGTCATTTTTTATTCTCTATTATGTATTTTATTTTTTCTAATAAAAAATCTATATCTAGTTTTTTCATTTTTATTTAATATTTAATTAACAACTAAACTACTTTAAACTCTCCTCTACAACCTTCACTTCTTCCTCACTTACACCATACAAATCATAAACCATTTTATCAATTTATTTTTCAAGTTCAATTTGTTCTTTTGGTGGATTTTATTTTTCTTTAATCAACCTTTTCAATGCTTTTTTAACTTTTTTAGCTATATCTCATTTCCAGTTAGTTGAATTCATCAGAAAATAAGTAATTATAGTATCAGCTGAATCATATCAAAAAGAATCATTAAAATCACTTAAATTAAATAGGGCTTCTACATATGGTTTAGCTTCTGTTGAAATATTTTCTCACCAATCATCATAGATGATATCTGCAATTTTTATTGGTGATATAAAATCAGATTCAAAATCTAAATCATCATACCAAGAATGTAATTCACCATCTTTACAATTAAAAAAATGAGAGCATTGAGCACAAAACCACTTTTTTCAATTATCATACATAGTATTTTCTACTAACATATTTCAATATAGATTTACATCTAAATTACATTTTGGACATGTTTTAGGGGTTCTCATTATTTTCAATACATTTTAGTTAATAAACTTAATATCTCTCTCCAAATCTTCATAACTTTTTTTCTTTTCTATTTTTTTTCTTTCTTCTCTAAATTCTTTATATATAATATTTGCTTTATCCTCTGCTAACTTATGAGAAATTTTTCAATAATTTTTTAGAATTTCCTTTCAGTTCATTTTTAAAATTAAATCTAATCTTTCAATCCAATCAGTCATTTTCATTGCAATTTTTGATTCTGCCATACTTTCAGCAAAAGCCAAAAATTGTTCAACTAATAAATATAGAGTTTTTATTTCAGTTTCATCTAAATAATTTTTTGCAATAATTACATCTTTTTTAGTTATTTTATTTACTCACTTTTTACTAAAAGAATTCATTCAAAGTAAAGGCTTACTAATATCAATTCTATTATAAACTAATTCTGCTGCTGTTTTCTGACTAATTGCCCATAATAATTTATTTTGAACTGTTTTGAAAAATAAAATTGTTTTATCATCTTTTGGATCATAATCTATACTTGTAGTATAAATATCTTTAATTTTCTGATAAAATATTTTTTCAGAAAGTCTTATCTCTCTTAATTTTTCTTGAAGTTTATCAAAATACTCAGTAGTTTTTCAAGTTTTTATTTTTTCATCATTTATAGAAAATCAATTCACCAAATATTCTTTTAATCTTTCACTTGCCCATTTTCTAAACATAACTCATTGTTTTGATTTTACTCTATATCAAACTGCAAGAATTAAATCTAAATTATAGTATTCTAACTCTCTTTTAACTTCTCTATTTCATTCTTTTTGAACTGTTTGGTTTTTCCAAACAGTTGCTTCTTTTAATAATTCTCATTCTTCATAAATATGTTTAATATGCTCACTTATTGTTCATTTTGATTTTCAAAAAAGCTCACATATTTGTAAATGTGTCATCCAAAAAGTTTCATTTTCCACCAAAATATCAACTAAAATCTTTCAGTTTTCCTCTTGATAAATAATAATATTTTGTCTTTCCATAACTTTTAAAATTAACAACTAAACTACCCCAAACTATCCTCCACCAAATCAATCTCTTCTTTTGTAAGTCCATACAATTCATAAACCATTATATTAATTATCTTTACCAAAATCTAATTTTTTATTCTTTTAATATTCTTTCTCTCAATTTTTTTCAAATCTTCTTGTGCTTCTAATCATTCTGGTTGTATTCATTTTTTTACTAAAGCCTCTCTTGTTATTTCACTACTTTCTATAAGTTCATTCTCCAAATTATTCTTTCAAATAATATTTTTATCTTTTATATTATGGTCTGTCATTGCATATATAAAATCTTTTGCTTTTAACTCAACTTCTGTATCAAAATCAGCTAATGCTCTTTTTTCTGGAATATTTTTTCTAGATTTTAAGGCCTTTACAGATAATCCATATAATGCTTGAATTCATTTATTTTTAAAAGTTGCAAACTCAACTGGTAATTTTATTCATCTTCTATAAATAGTATCTTCTATTTCTCTTTCACTTTTTGCTAATTTTTTCCTTGCTTCTAATCTTTTCAAATTTTCTATTTCAGCTTCTGCTAACTCCTGTTTTCTTGTTTGACTTGCAAAATATGTTTGAGCCAAAGAAATTTCTACTTTTCTGCTATCTCAATTTTGAGCAATTAAATAACAAGCATATCTAGTAAGTAAATAATCTTTTATATTTCTTTTACTTCAAGAACCAAGATTAACCATTTTACTGGCATCAGTAAAATGGTTTTTACTCTCTGTTCAGCTATTTTCACAAGCAACTATTGCTTTTTTTATAACTAATTCAAATGTTTGCCATTTTTTATACCCCAAAGAATTCATTAATTCTCTTGCACTCCAAAACTCAAATCAAGTTTCATCTTCTATCTTGATTTCCTCAAAAGTTTTTTGTACTATTTTTGTAATATCTTGCATAAAAATATTTTTTTAATTAAATTTATTTCTTCAAACTCTCCTCCACCAAATCAATCTCTTCTTTTGTAAGTCCATACAATTCATAAACCATTTCATCAATTTCATTTTCTAAAATATCCTTATTTAATCATGATTCCAATAATTTTTTTACATTATTTATAATAGAAAAACAAATTTTTAATTGTTTTAAATTATCTTGATTGATTTTTATAATTGGTATATTTTTTATCTTAGTTCAAGTGTTATTATTTCATTCATAATATTTTTTTAATAACGAAGAATTTAATATTCAATTTATGAGTAGTAAAATTTCTTCCTTACTAAATTTATTCAAGTATTCAGGAATTAATTTAGAATATATAAAATTAATACTACTTAATCAATAAAATATATTTTTTGAATAATAAAAATTAATATTTCATCTTGATTGCCAAGCTATTTTAGAATCTTCAAAATTAAGTCAATAAGCATATTTTTGAAGCAAATAGTAATTTCATTTTCATAATGTTGATTGAGTATCTCAATCTCTATTATATAATTTTCATTTATCAAAAGTATTATCAAAAATATTCAAATCTATAAAATCCTTAGCATTTCTATTAATTAAAAATATTTTATAATTATCTAAATGTTTAATTATATTAGGAATATCTAAAAGTATATCACTATTATAGTTTTCTTTATTTAACCAAATTACATATTTATCATTAGGTTTAACATTCCATTTTCAAATAATATTTCAAGTATATATAGGTTTTATAAATTCTAATTCTAATTCACTGAGTAATTTCCATTTTTTATTTTTTTTATCTATTGAATTATTAATATAATAACTTTCTCAACTTTTTTTAAAATCAATTCAGTATTTTAATACATAAATTCATAATCAATATGAACTTTCAAATTCAGGATAATATTTAACTACTTTATTAAATACCTTTCAACTAATATCATTACATCATGTTTGTATTCATACTTGCGTAGTCAGTCAATAATATTCAATATTAACATTATCAAATTCTAAATCATTATTTGTAAAATTCCAATATTTAGAATCTAAATCAGAATTTTTTACATCATTAGTATCATATTTTTCTAGTAAAATATTTTTTCTAAATCATTTAAAATTCTTATATTTTCTGAAATTAACTTTTCAATTATTTAAAAGTTTTTTTCAATATGCTATAATCATTGCCTTAGTTCAAACTCATTCAAATACTTCATTATTATTAAAATCAAAAATAAGTTTAAAATAAGAGTTATTATATAAGTTAGTTCTTATATGAGAAGAATAATCAGATGTAAGTAAGTCATTTGGAATTATATATGTGATAACTCAATCATTTTTTAAAATTTTCAATCAATAAATTAAAAATAAATAGTATAAATTAGCTCTTTTTTTAGTAAAATCTTTCCAATTAATATTACTCTTATATAATTTAAAAATTCAACTATTTCATTTTTCTCAAATATATGGAGGATTCCCAATAACTATATCAAATTTAGTATTACCCATCATTAAACTTGGGTCAAAGAATTCTGTTGAATGATTTGGGTTAAAGGGTTCATATGTTTCTAATTGCTTTGTTCTTTCTGATTTAGTTCAAAAATCCATTGTAATATTTTTTCAAAATCATAAATATTTTGAAATTAATGCTTTATATTCTTCTTTATCTTTATTTGAATCAGCATTATAATATTGTCCCATATATTTTCTTAAAGTTTCAACTTTTAACTCTTTTTCAAATTCTAAATGAGCTTGTCATTCTTCTTCTGCTAATGGAATTAATGTATTAGCACATACAAATTTGAACTCAAAATTTGGAAGTGGTTCTGGTGTTTCTTCTTCTACTACAAGTGAAAGCCAAAATCTAAGTTTGGCTATATCAATTGCTCAGGCTGAAATATCTACTCAAAATATATTATTTTTGATAATATCTCTTTTTATTTTATACATTGAAACAACTTTTTTCCCCTCTCCTCTAAGGAGAGTGTTAGGGTGAGGTATTAAAAATTCACTACTATTCATTCAAAAAGTATTATAAAAAACTCAATAAATATAATATCTTATAGAACTTACTTCATGTAAAATTCACATAGGGAAAGCTCCTGATCCAATTGCTGGGTCAAGTATTTTTACTTTTTTTAGTAAATCATCTATATCTTCTATAATGTCTGCTAATTCTTCAAAAATCTCTTCTGTAATTTCAGATTTAGTTATTAAAAACTTTTCTTTTAATTCAAATAAAGTTCTAATTTTAGCTTCTTTTTGTTCTCTTTTTAATTTATCTTCCTTATTTCACTTTAAATTATTTACTAAATAAGAAATTATACTTTCCTTAGTCATATAATGAACTATTTCTCTTGGTGTATAGAAAGCACCAAATTTTTTATTTAATTCTTTTCCTATTTCAAGTTTTCACTTTTTATCATAAATTTTTATTATTTCATCAATGTTATCTTCACTAATTGATATCATTTTTTCAAAGATTCTACCTAACATTTCTGGGTCAATTGCTATATCACTATCATATAAATCATCTTCATCAATGGTAAAATTATATGTATCAAAAATATCTAATATTCCATCTCATTCAAAACTATCAGTTTTATTTGAAAAAATATCATTTATAATTTTAGATTCATTTTTATTCCATTTTTCATAATCTTTTTTGAATAATCAACCATTCAAATAGGGAACCTTAAAATCAAAATAATCACTTAAATCATTATCATCTCTATTATCTTTATTTAATCATTCATAAAATAAATGTTCTAAATAATCATTATAGAAGAATCCAGTATTTTCCCATACTGTTTTCTTATCACTTTTAAAATTATCCCAAAAACTTCTCATGAAATTTTTATCTCAATCTACTCAATATTGCTTATCAACTTCTACTCATAACCATCATTTTTTTTGAATAAAGTATAAAAAAACTATCTTTCAAAGTAGATTTTTAGTAAAACTTACTAGTTCTATTTTTTGAGTTTTCAGTAATGATACAAATTCTTTATCATCTATAATTGCTTTATATAATCTAATATAAAGAGTTAAATAGTCATTAAAAAATTCTTTCCTAACTACTTCTACATCAAATCTACTAATCAAAGTTTCAAAACTATCTACTTTTCATTTATTAATTAAATATTCAGTTGGAGTTTTAGTTTTTTCTCATTTACCCAATAAAAAACTATATCTTTTAGGATTAGATAACTTTTCTTCAAAATCTTCATTATATGTTGTAGTAAGAAGTGAAAATCTATATTGCTGAGTATCAGGATTTTTTAAAATAACTAAGGCATTTTGTCTTACTAATCATTCTAGTTCAAATTCTCTTAAAAGTTTAAATATATCTTTTGTAAGAGATATTCTAGCATCATTTTTTGATTTATGTTCTATTTCTAAAACTATAAGATTATCAAATTCTTCTACTACTCATAATTTAGTAATACTAGTAAAAAAACTAGATTTAAACTCTTTTATAATAGAAGTCTGTTCTACATGTTCCTCAAATTTTTCTCATAAAAAATCATTTCTTAAAAACTTTAAGAATTCATTTCTATTATAACTACTTTGAAAATCCATAATTCATTACATTAAATAAATATTTTCCTATTATCCCTCTCCTATTAGGAGAGACTAGGTGAGGTTTTTAAAATTCTTCACTAATAATAAGTTCTTCTTCTTTATTATCATACTCATTTGAATCTAATATAATTCACTGCAAATATTCTATTGGAACTTTTTGCTTAAAATAATCTATTTTTTCTTTATAATTATCTTTTGATAAATCTCTTAACATAGATAAATATACTTTTGGCAATCCATCAAGTTCATTAATAACTTTTAGAAGTAATTTTTTATATTCTAAACTAAATTCATTTTTTCAAAATTTATTTATATTAGTTATAACTTTTGATATTGAAGGGTCTATTTTTGATTCTTTATCTATTTTAAATAAACTTTTCTTTAATTTATCATAATATTTATAAAAATTTTCACTTGTTTTTAATCCTAATTCTCCTTTTAATGCTTCAAATATTCTAAAAGCATCTTCATCTCATAATATTTCAATATCTCATGAATTTTTATCTATGACTTTAAAAACAAAACCTTTTCATTTTTTAGCAAAAATAATTACTTTATCTTTATGTTTTTCTGATTTTCTTTTTACTCTACTTCTATCTGGTATTTTTTGACAATCTGATAATTCTTTTTTATCAATATTATACAAAAAGTTTTCAAATTCTGTTTCCCATGATTCCTCTTCTTCAAGTTCATCTTTTTCTAAAATATGAGTTAAAAAAGATTCAAGTGTTTCATTTTCATCTAATATTCTAGTATCACTTCAAAGTATAGAATTAATCATATTAATTTTTAACTTTGATATACTTGAAGTCCTTATCAATTCTTCTCAATGTAAGCTAGGAAAATAATTATAAATATATAGATTTTCAAACACTTTTTTATTGATTCTATTTATTCTTCAAACTCTTTGAATAACTATTGTAGGATTATATGGAATATCATAATTAATAATAGTTCAAGCTCTATGAAGATTATATCACTCTGAGATAGCATCAGTTGCTACTACAATATCATAATTGTCTTTTTGCTCCTCTGCTTTTAATCAAGCATCAAAGTTCTCTCTAAGTTCAATTTTAGCTTGTTTAGTTTTATTGCTTCAAGTTATCTTTAAAACTCTTACTCACTTCTTTTCAAAATTATCATATAAATAATCAATTGTATCTGAATATTGAGAAAAAACTACTATTTTTCTTTTAGGTTCTAACTTATTTTTAGGCTTTTTATTTAACATTTCAATAATATCTTCACTAAAATCCTTAAATTTAGGGTCTTGCTCTATTTCTCACCATTTTTCTTTTAACTCTTCAATAAATCTTTTATCATTTTTAAAATTAATCATAAAATTATCTTCCATATCTTCTAATTTTATAGCAAAACCATTATTATTTTTTAATAAAATATTTATTTCTTCAATATCTAAATTTTTAAATTTTGAATAATCAAAATCATCACTTCACATAAAAGAATCTATTTCTTCATAATCTAAATCTTCTACTTCTGGTAAAGCTCATTTTCAAATAATAGGAACTATTCAAGCATTTAACCATTTTTCATAATGAGAATATTTTTTTAGAATATTATTTAATGTTCTTTTGAATGAATATATTGAACTTTCAAATCTACTAACTAATAACCTAGTAATAAACAAAGGCATATTTTGTTGTCTTCATTCAATTCTCAAAATTGAATAACCATAAATTTTCATAAAAGATTTATAATAATCTCCATCTTCTGCTAATTTTTCTTTTTTTAAATACAATAAAGGTGCATATCTAGCACAAGTGAATTTTTTATCTTTCATTTTTTCTTTATCTGGACTAAGAAGTTCAGATATAGTTTTCATGTAAAGGTCTTTTATATCTCATAGCTCATATTCAATTGTTTTTGGTTTTTTAACCTCTGAATATTCAAATCATTGTTTTTCTAAATCAGCTTTAAAAGCTAGATTTTTTTCTAAATCTACCCTAGACCTTCTAATTACTACGGGGCTTATAAGTTTTTTAATTTTCTTAGAAATTGCATTCAATTTTTTATTTAATTCTTTTGCTTCTATTTTATTTTGCTTTTGTAAATCTCTTAATTTAATATATTCCTTTTGTAGTCTTCTAAATTCAAAAGTTAAAATACTTGAACTTGTAATGGTAGATTTTTTTGGTATTTGAAAAAGTTTAATCAAATTAAAAATATCCTTTGGAGCATTATTAAAAGGAGTAGCTGTAAGTAAAATTACTTTTTTATTTCTAGTTAATCTATGTAAAAATCAATAATCTATATTATCATCATTTCTATATCTATGAGCTTCATCTATCAATATAATATTTCTTCTTCATCAATACTTTATATCATCTAACAAAGCCTCTTCTATTAATCAAGAAGAATAGATTTTTAAATTTAAACCAAATAATTCTCAATATTCTTCCCATTGTTTTTTCAAATGAGGAGGACAAATAACAATTGCTTTTCTTCAAAGATTTCAGATTATACTTGAACCTATAATTGATTTACCAAGTCATACAACATCAGAGATTATAACTCAATTATGTTGTTCTATAATACCTATACTATCTTGAATAGCTCTTGTTTGATATTCTAAATCATTAAATTCTCAAGAAGTTAAACTTTCAGGAGTTTCAAGATTTTTACTTTTATTATTTAAAAAATATTCTTTTAATAATCTAATATAACAATAATAAGGAGAAGGAACTTTTAACCAAGTTTCTTCTTTAAACATTTGAACTACTTCATCATCTTCTCATCAAGTAGTAATTTCAATTGAATCAGCCCATAATTCTTCAAATACCATTTGTCATTCTTCAAAACTAGCTTTATCATCAAATCTAGCATTTAATTCATGTCTTCAAGTTAATCAAGAATAAGTAAAATTACTTGAACCAGTAATTAAAGTTCAAGGTCTATCTCAACCATGATTAGTAGCTTCTGATTCATAAAATAAATATAATTTAGAATGATTAGGTTCTCTTGTTTTTCTAACTTCAAGAGTTCAATCTTTTATTTTTTCAATAAATAATTTAACTGATTCTATATTTTTCTTGTTATCAAAAATATCAGTTTTATTAAAAGCATTTTTTAGCTGAATAATAAAATCTTCTTTTTTAATATTACTTTTATTTTCTAATTTATATACTTCTTTAATTGTTTTATTGATTTGAACTTCAATATCCATTCAAACAAGTATTCTAAGTTTTTTATCTTCCATTCATTTATACAATTCTCAGAATCCAGAAAAGTAAAAAAATCCAACCAAAAAGTCTATTTTACTAGTAGTTGGGAAGATTTTTGCAATAGTTTCTGATAATACAATTTCTTTATTAGTAATAAATTTTCAAGAAGACATATTTTTTAAAATTTTAAATATAATATAATTTACATTTAAATATAGTATTTTTTATGAATTTGTCCAATAAAAAAAAGCCCATTATAATATATAAAATGGGTATTTTTTCACTTAATCTATTTATTATAATAAAGTGATATTAATTTTTATGTTAGAAACTATATTTAAAAAACAATTAGATTAGTCTATATCTAATATATTAAATTTTTTAGTAGCCAACTTTTTCATATCATTTTCACTATATATTAATAATTCCATACAATTTTCTTTAGTTAATTAATTATTTTTTATATTTCAATAATATTTTATATTTAGAATGATTATTTTTTTAATCATTCTAAATATGTAATAAATGTTTTTTTATATCTTCATAAATTTTTGCATATCATTCAAATTGAGCTTCTTTCATTATTAAATTTATATCAAAATCTCACTCTATTTTATCAGTATATTCTTGAAAATATCTATATGAATTAATTAAATCTTCATCATAAATATCTATTTTTCAATCTATATATTCTGTTAATTCATAATCTTTTACTAATTTTAATAATTCTTTATTTGTTTTTATATCTTCATAAAAATAAAAGGTTTCTTTTATAAAATCATTTATCAAGACTTTCATTAATTCAGTTCAAGTTTTAGAAGTTTTCTCATCTTTTATGATATAATCAAATACTTTTCTATTTTCTAATAGTATTTTGTTTATTATTTCTTTATTTGAAATAAAATCTTCTAATAATTCTTTTTTGTTTATATTTGGCATTTGTTATACAAATTAGTTAATAAAATATAGATATTTTTTAAATCTATATTTACTAATAATTTATTTATATTTTTTTTCAAGGCTTTTTTTATTTTCTTTTTTTATTAAATATTTTCATAAATTTTCTCTTGGTTTTTCATCAAAAAAAATCTATTAAGAAACATTAATTCTTAATAAAAAAAATGAGACAATTTAATATAGAACTATTTGAAATAAATAAAAAATCTGAAAGGCATAAACATTTTTTGGTATTTATGATTAGGAAATTTTTCTGATATAAATTTAACTGAACTTTTAATAGAATTGATTTTATAAATATTTGAATAGAAAAATATTGATATAATAAAAATACAATAAAATGAATTTTTGACAAATGAATTAAAGACAATAAATTTATACAAAAAAATTATATAAAAAGAAATAAAAAATATTATGTTCTAAGAACAAATAAGGAAAAAAATAAACAAAATATAACTATAAAAATTGAAGATGAAATTGTAGAAAAAATTACTTCAGTAAATGTTTTTTATACTTTTTGTTTTTTAGTTATAGCTTCAAAACCTTTTAAATATAAAAAATCTAAAGAAGAAAAAAAGAAAGATGAATTTCTAAAATTATTAATTATAAAATGAAGAACTCTAAATACCATCTGAAGGACTTTTAACAACTTCAAAAAAGACAATGTATTATATCATATAAAAAACTGAAAAGAGCTTTTTAAACCCTATTTTAATGTTATTACAAGACATATTCCATTCTATGATTTCAAAATTCCAATTTCAAGTTTATATTTTTTTGATTGAATAGAATATATTAGTGATAAAATAATAGAAAAATGATATGAAATTTTTCATAATAGTTTTTATTTTTATATAAAAGACATTTCAAATCAAGAATTAAAAACAAAATATTGATTAAATATAAAAAATAAAAACTGAATAAAAAATATAGATTTCTATTTTTGAAAAGATTTAGATTTATGAAAACAATTTTTAGATGAAAAGTGAAAAATAAAATTTGAAGAATTATATGAGAATTATGATGAAATAATTGAAAAAGTTATAAATCAATATTAATTCTTTTTTTACAAAAAACAAAGGTGCTATTTTAAAACTATAATGCTTTATTTCAAGAGCTAAGATAGATAGAAGAAAGATTAATTAGCTAAGAGTAATTTTAATATAGAAGATTATTTATAATAAATAAACTATTACTTGAATAAAAATATAATTTCTATTATTAGAATAATATAAAGTTATAATAATTGAAATTCTAAATTCATACTTCAAGAGCAACCTTATTTAGGTTGAAGGAAAAATAGATTATTATAACTTTATTTTTTGAACAAAAAAAGAGATATTTTTTCTCTCTATAAAATATTTTTTACTTTATTTTGATGTAAATCTACATTTTTTTCTATACTTGAAAAATATAATCTCAATTCCATTAGAAACTTTCAAAACATATCTCAGGGAATTGTTATACTATCTGGATAATAACTTCAATCACTTTTCATAGGCTTGTGAATTAGATTTGAATTTCAAGTGGATAATAATAATTTCAATTTTTTAGGATTTTGTTCAAATTGATTTTTCAATGCTATTTTCATTAATTGTTGATGTTTTTCACTTCAAACTAAATATTCTATTCATTCATAAATAAAAGTATTTTCTCAATTTATTTTATTTCAAAAAATTTTTGATTTAGCTCAAGATAAATTAATACATTCTTTCCACTCTTTACTATTTTTTTCAAATTTTAAAGATTGCCAAAAAGCTTCAATTGAAGCATATTTTATTCAATTGAGCTCAAAAGTATTATCAGATAAATTTGATAATCAAGCCTCTATATCATTTTTACTATTTGAAGCAATATTAAATTCTTGAATATTCATATTTTTATTATTTGTAATTAAAAATCTTTACTTCAATTATTTTGTATTTGAATAACTCTTTTTTTATAAGCATATAAATTTTTTTCTATATTTTCTTCTAAATGATTAATATAATTTATTAATCATTCAATGTTTAATTTTTTCATTTTTTCAATAGGTATAATTTTAGTATCTGGATTAATATATCAAATTTTATTATTAATTCATCATATTTTTATATTTGCTTGTTCTTCTTCTAAAAAATCTTTGATATCTTCTATGTTAAAATCTGTCTTTCTACTAAATTGATATTCTCACTTTTCATTTATTCTAAATATATATTGTAAATTTGATGTTAGAGCTTCTGTATAATATCAAGTTTCTAATTTAGTATATGATATTGGATAAAATCATCCTTTTAATGATATTTCAAAATCATTTTTTTCAAAAAATGATTTTATATCTAGATTTTTCAAAAAACTTGTTTTAATTCAAGTGGTCCTATCTTCTATGGGTAAAATTTCAAAAATTGAAGAATTATTATATTTTTGAATTCAATCTAAAATATATTTTATTAGTTTTTCATTATTAAACTTATTTTTAATGAAGTTTTGCAATTCATCAAAGAACTTTTGATTTAATCAATTATCATTGAAATAAGTTTCATCAATTTTATCAATAAATTCTTTTTGTAAAAAATTGTTTATTTTTTCAATATCATCTTTTTTTATTATATCAGAATTATCAAAATTATTTGCTAATACTTTATAATAAGATTGGAATGTATTTTCTTTTGGTCTCATAATAATTATTATTTAGGGATATTATATATTATACTATTTTTTCATACTTCTCAAAAAATTTGTATTTCCATAAAATGTTGTATATCTTCAATCATTTCAGTATTTTTTGGTTTTTCTCATTTTAGATTTTTTTGCTTAAATCAATTTTCTTTTATTGTATTATCTTTTATTTTTTGTAAATTTCAAATTCAATGTTGTTTTTCTATATTTAATAATGCTTGTGATTCAATTATTGAATCAAAATCTATCATTTGATTATTTGATCACTCTCATTTGACTCTTCAAGTCAATATACTATCATAATAAGTAGCTCATGCTCTTCATTTTAAATCTTCAAATTTATGTTTTATATAATTATCAAATTTATAATTTTCTACTAAAAATTTAAAATCTTTCTTTTCTATTACCATAGTAGCATATTTTGGGTCAAGTCAATAAATTTTTAATCATTTATCTACACTTTCTCTTAAATTTGTATATTGTTTGGCTCATCAAAATGGAATATCAAATATTTGATAAGAAGATTTTAATCATCATTTTGAAACATTTAATTTAACTTTTTCACTAAATGCTGTAATTATCATGATTTCATCATTTATTTTTAATTCTTTTAATCTTTTAACTTCATTTTGTATTAATATATTAGGTTTTGAAAAACCTTTTTCTTTTAGTTGATATTTTAATTCATTAGTAATATTTTTTAAATTTTTTTTTCAAATCTCTTTATAATAATTTAAAGCTTCTTTTATTTTCAATTTAGATAATATTTCAATATCAATAGTATTTGCACTATTTGGTAATCAAAGTCTTTTCTTTAATCAAGATAATTTATTTTTATTATCATAATAATCAATATCTAATTTAATATTTTTTATATTATCAGGTAGTAAATTATATAATTCAATATTCTTTTTTCTAATATCTACAATTGATTTTTCAAACTCCTTTACTTTTTCTCTTTTTTGTAATTCCTTAATTACTAAATTTTCAAAATCTAATTCTTTTTTAGGAACTATTTCATCTACTTTATTATTAGTTTCTAAAATTACTTGTTTTAAATCAGAACTATTTACTAATCTTTCCTTATTTATTCTTAATTTTGATATCTGTTTCATTCAAAATATCACTGTCTTTTTTCAAACATAAGCAGTAGCTCAAATTCAAGTTCAGATTAATCATAAATCAGCTACAGCTTTTCATTTTTCATAAGCATTTCAGTCCCATATAGTCCAAATACTTTCTCATATTGCTTTTACTATTTGTTTTAATCACTCAAGGCTTGCTAATTGACTCAATCAATCAAGTATTATTTTTCAATTTGTCTCATATATTTCAATAGCTAAATCATAATTATCTAAAATTAAAGTATCTACTATTCATTTTTCAAAATTTTCAAAGCTACTATTATTTTTTATACTATTATCTATTCCTAATTTTTCATAAAGCATTGTTTTAGCTTCATTTATCATTGCTTGTTTATCTAATGCTTCTTTTGTTTCTTGTAGTATAGGTTTTTCTTTTTGTTCTTTTAATTCTTGTTGCTGAGTATATTGTGATAATGCTAAATCTTTTGCTCATTCTAATTTTTTATTCTTTTTATAACTATTTTTTAGATTATTTTCTGAATCATTAAAAGAAGAAATATTTGTATTAATTTCTTTATTTTGTTCCTCAAGATGGTTTCAAAAAACTTCACTCATAATTTTTATAGTATTTAACTATAAAAATAGTATCATAAATAAGAATTTTAAGCAAAAAAAAGAAGAAATAAATATTTTCTTCTTTTTTAATTTTATTTAACTTTCTCTTCAAATTTTATTTTAATATATTCTAATAATTTTTTCTTTTTAGAACTTTTGCTTTTAGAAATTATAGAATCAATTTTTTTAATTATTTTCTTATATAAAATATTTGCTTTTAGTTCTCATTTTTTATCTACTTTAATAAAAAAATTATTCAATATTTTATCAATTTTTGGAATTGGTTTAATTATTTGAACTTCTTCTTTTTTAGCTATAACTTCTTTTTTAAAAGTGATAATATTCCATACTCTTTTCATATTTGAATCATAATTATTGTTCTTTAAATTATCAACTCAATAATAATATATAGAATTATTTGATAATTTTACTACATTACATTCATTTTCACCATTTCATTCTACATAAGGTCAATATTTAACTCAATTTATATAAATTTCACATACAGAAGATTCCTCTTTTGTAATTTTTCAATCAATATTATAATTAATTTCTTTTATATAGTGTTTTGTTTCATATTTTTTATCAATAATTCAATCAAATTTATAATCATAATCATATTCAATTTTATAAAAATTTTCTTCAGACATTTTTTCTAATTTTCAGTTTTCTATTTTATAAAATCAAAAACTTCTATCTTTTTCACTAACACTAAAATAATAAATATTTTTTATTTCCATAAGGCTTCTAATTTGTTGCCATTCTCATATTTTTTTTTCAATCTATTTTTAATGTAGCACTATCAAACATACTTCCCATTCCATTTACACTTCAAATTGATAATAATGCTATAAAAGCAATTATCATTAAACTTATTATTTTTTTCACCCCAAGGGCATTTGTTTTACTGCACATTTTGTTTAAATTATTTATATAAAATTAAAATTTCTTTTTTTCATTCCTGAAAATTATCAGGATATTTTTTTTGTTCAAAATTATGTATATTTTTCATAATTTCATTTTGATTATATTTGAATCAATCTCATTTTGAGATTCATACCTCATTTACTATAAAATTTTGCTCTGTGTATCATTTTATTAGTAAATTATGATAAATGGGTCATCATCATTTGAAATATGGATTTGAGAGTCATTTTCAGTATAAAGGTGCTATAATTACATTTCTTTTATTTATATTTTCTTTTATATCTTGAATTGTTGGATTTTTTAATATTTCTCAAAATACTTTTGTTTTTTCATCTTGAAAAGCAATTAAGATTTTTAATGTATCTTGAAGTGAAGAATGCTTGTATCATCAATCTAAAATCAAATCTTGAATTTCTCTTAATCTTAATAAATCTTTATTATATTTTTCTAAATTTGGTTTTTTTCAAATTAAATAATAATATCAATTTAATAAACTAGCTTCTTCACAAAAATTTTGATAAGGTTCATCATATTTTACTCAACTTGCTAAATCTAAAGGAAATTGAGAATAAAAATTAACATCAAGTATTTTTTCTTTTTCAAAATTAATACTCTCTTTTATTAATAAATTACTAGATTTTTCAGATTCTAAGTTTTTGATTTTAGCTTTTAATCTATTATTTAGAATATTATTTTTTATATTTCTAAATTTTTCAATTTTCGCTAAAATTACTTGTTTTTTCCTCAGATTTTCAATTTCTATTTTTTGATTCTTTATAGTATTTTCTAATCAAATATTTTTTTCATTATTTATTTGTTTTAGTTTATATATTCAAAAGAATAATAGAATTATAAATAGGAAAAATATAAAAAATGTTATTAATCTTGTTTTCATAAATTATCTTTTAGTTTCTAAAAAAGTTTTTCCATACTTTTCTTTTATTATTTTTGTGATTGAAATATATTCTGCTTTACTTTTTCATTTATAAAAAAGATTAAGTTCAACTTTATATTTATGATTATTTAATGGTTTTATACTAAGAATTTTTATTTTTTCTAATCATTTATACCATCAAACAAATTCTTTGAATGGTTTTTTTCAGTTTTCCCAAGTAGTTTTTTTATAAACATTTTCATATTGTCAATTTTCTAAATCTCTATAATATTGCCTTATAAAATATATTTCTTTGTTTTCTTCAGGATGTGCATATATAAGAAGTTTTTTTAAATAAGGTTCATTCTCTCATATATCTTCATCTATATATAAAGGATAAGTTCAAAAATCATTAGATGAAGTGTATTCTTTTTTTAATTTAAGAGAAATTAATCTATTTATACTATAATCTCTTCAATATTCATTTGTTCTTTTCATGAATATTTTATATTTATCAAAATTATTAAATATAAATTTTTTTTCTAATATATCATATATATTATATTTTGTATATCATCATAATGCTACTTTATTTGAATTTATTTTTGATAAAAATGAATAATTTAAGTTATTACTTCAGTCTATATTTGAATTTTTTGAAAATATATTAGAAAGAAATCAATTAATATGTTTAAAATTTAATACCTTGAAGAACTTATATTTATCTATTATATCTTTTCATAAAAATACTGTTTCAGTTCAATTATTATCTATTCAAACTAATTCTCATTTTGATAAACTAAAGTATAATAAAAAATCCTCATTTATTCTCATATATATTTCTCATTTTAGGCTTAATTGTAAAAAGTGTGTGGCTGAGATGATTAAATTTTACCATGTAAGAGAGATAAAGTGAGTTTCACTTTTCTCTCTTTTTTTAGCCCTCTATGAAGACTAATTTTAGGTTTAATATGT
>Ga0256840_1002158_pt1 | contig 17591 bp, 19 predicted proteins | sample 355202metaG_FD_185969 | JGI IMG/M metagenome (GOLD analysis project Ga0256840, IMG submission 185969) | Hydrothermal vent microbial communities from Mid Atlantic Ridge, Atlantic Ocean - 355-202 | ecosystem: Environmental > Aquatic > Marine > Hydrothermal vents | place: Atlantic Ocean: Mid... | reverse complement strand
AATTCTTGCATCCGAGTTTCGATCGTCTGAGCATAAGGATTATTCAATTTTTAGAATCTTTGTGGATTGATGTTCACCTATTTTATCATGAAGTTGTCGAAGTTATTTCATGCGCGTTCCTTAGTGAACTTAACAGCTAACTAATGATCTCGCTGAACCGAAAACTTAGCCAATGCAATAAGTGCATCTTTAGATTCGGATTTAGGCAGACAATCTAAGGCAGCTATTGCTTTTTGGGCGGCATCCTCAGCACATTTTTCTGTGTACTCGATTGCTTTAGTCGAGATGACAATATCGTAAACCTCATTAAATGCATCTCTTGAGCCTTGCGTGATCGCATCGACAATTACCTTTGCCTGACTTTCTGTGCCATGGGAAATGGCGTAAATCAGAGGCAAGGTAGGTTTTCCTTCAGCCAAATCGTCACCTAAGTTTTTACCTAGATCTTCAGTGGTTGATTTGTAATCCAGTGCATCATCAATTAACTGGAAAGCAACGCCGAGCTGCTGGCCGTATAACGCAAGAGAATCTTCAGCGACTTTGTCTGAGCCAGCCAAAACAGCGGCCAAACGTGTAGCGGCACTAAATAAAATAGCTGTTTTTCTAGCAATGACTTCAAGGTATTTTTGTTCTGTGGTGTCAGGATTATTGCAATTTAATAGCTGCAAAACCTCACCTTCGGCAATCGCTGTGGTGGTGGTAGAAAGAATTTCCATCACTCGCATATTATTAGTGCGCACCATCATTTCAAAAGCGCTGGAATAAAGATAATCACCAACCAATACACTGGCAGCATTGCCCCAAACTGCATTGGCACTATCTTTTCCTCTTCTCAAGTCTGACTCGTCAACAACATCGTCATGCAATAAAGTGGCAGTATGAATAAATTCAATCACAGCAGCTAAAACCAAATGATCGTCACTTACTTTTCCCAGCGCTTTCGCTGTCAAGAGAAGAAGCATAGGTCTTAAGCGCTTGCCTCCGCTGCCGATAATATAGTGGCTCATTTGGTTAATAAGAATAACATCTGAACTTAATTCATTAATGATCAGCTGGTCAACAGCTTTAGCTTCTTCTGAGGTTAAATTTTTTATGGCATCAAAATCAATGGATTCCGAATCATTTACTGCTGCTTGTGTTGTCATTCTTGATTCTTATTAGGTTTTTTTACATAACTTTAGATAATCAGCCGACCATGCTATTGAATAATATGGGGTGGTGTCAATAACTTTGTTATGTTATTTTGTATGCATTATTACAGAGTGCATTAAAAAATGGTTGACGCAGCTTGATTTTAAAAATATAATTCTCTGTTCACTTTTAACAGTTAAATGCTTGGAGCTTACGCAGATGTACGCGGTAATTCAAACAGGTGGTAAACAGTACCGAGTAGAAGAAGGTACGACACTAAAAATAGAAAAACTTGAACTTGGTGCCGGCGACAGCGTAGAGTTTGATAAAGTATTAATGGTTCATTCTGACAGTGAAACCAAAATTGGCCAGCCTTATGTTGAGTCAGGAAAGGTTACTGCAGAAGTTGTCTCTCAAGGCAGACACAAGAAAGTAAAAATCATTAAATTCAAAAGACGTAAGCACCATATGAAGCAAATGGGGCATCGTCAATACTTCACAGAAGTCCAGATTACTGGCATTTCTGTATAAAACGGGGAGTAAGAAATGGCTCATAAAAAAGCGGGTGGTAGTACTAGGAACGGTCGCGACTCCAACGCCAAGCGTTTAGGCGTTAAGCGTTACGGAGGCCAGGAAGTTTCAGCTGGAAGCATTTTGGTTCGTCAGCGCGGCACTAAATTTCACGCAGGTGAAAATGTCGGCATCGGAAAAGACCATACTTTATTTGCGAAAGCTGACGGAAAGGTTCTTTTTCAGGATAAGGGCCCTAAGAATCGTAAATTTATTAGCATTGTTGCCGCATAAGCAAACCTGCTAAAGATAGATTAAAAAGCCTCGTCCTTGACGGGGCTTTTTTGTTTGTGGCCACTAATAAACACAGAAAAAATGAGATTTGTAGACGAAGCTGAAATTCGGGTTGAAGCAGGCGCTGGTGGCAGTGGCGTTGCCACTTTTCGCCGAGAAAAATATATTCCCATGGGCGGCCCCGATGGGGGGGACGGCGGTGACGGGGGCAGCGTGTACCTTGTTGCTACAGAAAACGTAAACACTCTGGCAGATTTTCGCTATCATTCTCTATACAAGGCTCAGCGAGGCCAAAATGGAATGGGCCGAGACTGTACCGGCAGAAAGGGGGAGGATTTATTTATATCCGTTCCACCTGGCACGATAGTTTACGAAACCAGCACTGATGAAAAAATTGGCGACCTAATAAAGGCCGGAGATACCCTGCTAGTAGCAAAAGGCGGCTTCCACGGCCTCGGAAATACTCGCTTCAAGAGCAGTGTCAACAGAACGCCCCAGCAATTTTCAAAAGGCAAACCCGGAGAGCTAAGAACCCTGAAGCTTGAACTTATGGTGATTGCGGATGTGGGACTGCTTGGGCTTCCTAACGCAGGAAAATCCAGCTTAATACGCTCAGTTTCATCAGCAAAACCCAAAGTGGCGGATTACCCTTTTACCACCCTGCACCCTAATTTAGGCGTTGTTCGCGTGGATGATATGCGCAGCTTTGTTATTGCCGACATCCCCGGAGTTATTGAAGGCGCAGCCGAGGGGGCAGGCTTGGGCCTGCAGTTTTTAAGACACCTTTCCCGCACAGGGCTTTTGTTGCATATTGTTGATGTTCAGCCATATGAATCAGACGACACCCCGGTTGAGGCTGCCAAAAAAATCATCAATGAAATTAAAAAATGGAGCGATGATTTAGCGAACAAACCCCGCTGGCTAGTGTTAAACAAAATAGACCGCCTGCTAGACGAAGAAAGCGAAGCACATTGCAGAGCCATTATTGAGGATCTTAAATGGGATGGGCCTGTATTTGAAATATCCGCACTAAAAAAGCAGGGCACACAAAAACTAATGTACGCCATCATGGATTTCCTGGATCAAAAGCGGCGGGAAGACGGCAGTGAGTCGGAATAAATTTTCTAAGGCAAAGCGGGTTGTAGTAAAAATTGGCAGCTCGCTTTTAACCAATGGCGGAATGGGGCTGAATAAAGAGGCCATTGCCGGCTGGGTTGAGCAAATGGCAAAAGTAAGCCAGCAGGGCAAGGATGTCCTGCTGGTTTCTTCAGGCTCTGTCGCCGAAGGCATGAGTCGCTTAGGTTTAAAACTGCGACCAATCACTTTGCACGAACTGCAGGCGGCAGCATCAGTTGGACAAATGGGCCTAGTGCGAACCTTTGAAGATAGCTTCCAGCTGCATGGACTGCATTCCGCCCAGGTTCTGCTGACACATGACGATCTTTCAAATCGCCAGCGCTATCTAAACGCCAGGAGCACCCTCCTTACTCTGCTGGATTTTGGAGTCATCCCTGTCATTAATGAAAATGACGCAGTTGCAACAGAAGAAATCCGCTTTGGCGATAATGATACGCTGGCAGCCTTAGTTGCCAATTTGGTTGAAGCTGATTTACTGATTATCCTGACAGACCAGGCCGGACTTCTTGATTCAGACCCAGGGATCAATCCTGACGCCAAATTAATCTCAAAGGCCAGCGTAAAAGACTCTTTACTGGATGAAGTGGCCGGCGAGAGCGGAGGTACTTTAGGTCGCGGCGGCATGTTTACCAAGGTTCGCGCAGCCCGGCTTGCCGCCCGTTCCGGCGCAGCAACAGTTATTGCTTCCGGAGCTGAAGAGCACATTATAGCCCGCGTTATGTCCGGCGAGAAAATAGGAACCTATTTGGTCCCTGACATTGCGCCACTGGCGGCAAGAAAACAATGGCTAGCAGGACAGCTGCAAATAAAAGGACGCCTGATTCTTGATGATGGCGCAGTCAGCATACTTAAAAATGCAGGCAAAAGCTTGCTTGCTGTTGGTGTCCATTCGGTTGCCGGTGATTTTCAGCGCGGCGACCTAGTATCCTGTCTAACTAAAAATGGCGAAGAAGTGGCGCGGGGTCTGGTTAATTATGGATCGGCAGATAGCCGTAAGATTTCTGGAAAAGCCAGTACGGAGTTTCAGAAACTGCTGGGGTACGCAGATGACACCGAACTTATTCATAGAGACAATCTAGTGCTTGTCTAGAGTTTTGTTTATGAACGAATCTTGCTCAGCTACAGCCTATTAGCAATATTTTTTCAAGCAAAAAAGGCCAATGCTTTGAATAGCACTAGCCTTTTTTTAGAATTTGGATTTTTTAAGCCATATCTCGAACTCTAGAGTTCAAACGGCTTTTGCTTCGCGAAGCTTTATTTTTATGGATAATACCTTTAGTAACAGCTGAGTCAATAACAGGTACAACAGTTTTAAGCGCTGCTTGAGCTTGTTCTTTATCGCCAGCATCAACCGCTGCGGTTACTTTTTTAATAAAAGTGCGTAAGTTACTGCGCTGTCCTGCATTGCGGATGCGGCTTCTTTCGGCCTGACGCGCTCTTTTTTTAGCCTGTGCTGTGTTAGCCATATTACAAATATCTTTATGAGTTAAATTAAGAACCGCGTATTATGTTGGTAAATGGTATTATTGTCAATCAAATTTAATCATTAATACAAACAGCCGAACATTGAGCAGACAACTTTTTAAATCGACAGCCATTGTCAGCAGCATGACAATGATATCACGCATCCTCGGATTTATAAGAGACATGATGTTTGCCCGCATCTTTGGCGTTGACTCAGGTACAGATGCTTTTTTTGTCGCCTTTAAAATCCCTAATTTTTTACGCCGGCTTTTTGCCGAGGGCGCGTTCTCTCAGGCATTTGTACCTGTGCTATCTGATTACAAAGAGCAAGGAAGCAGGCAGGCGCTAAAGCTTTTTATAAACAGAACGGCAGGAACTCTTGCGCTTATTTTATTCCTGGTCACTATTGCAGGCGTTATTGCAGCCCCTATTCTGATCACAATATTTGCTCCCGGGTTCAGCGACGAGGGCAAGCAGCATGAACTGGCCGTGCAAATGCTGAGAATCACCTTTCCCTATCTTTTTTTTATTTCTTTAGTTGCATTTGCCGGCGGGATATTAAATTCACACGGCAAGTTTGCAGTTCCGGCTTTCACTCCCGTTTTTCTCAACATCTGCATGATTTCTGCTGCAATATGGCTATCGCCCCTGATGAGCGACCCAATCGTAGCGCTTGCATGGGGAGTATTTGCAGCGGGCATTGTTCAGCTATTATTTCAATTCCCTGCATTATACCGGCTAGGCCTTCTGCCAAAGCCAAAGCTCGGCTTTAAAGATCCGGGTGTAACCCGTATTTTAAAGCTGATGATGCCAGCAATTTTTGGGGTTTCGATTACCCAGATCAATTTATTGCTTGACACCTTGATCGCCTCATTCCTGGCTGCAGGCAGCGTGTCCTGGCTATATTATTCAGACCGGCTGGTAGAGTTTCCTTTGGGACTTTTTGGGATAGCACTGGCAACTGTTATTTTGCCCAGCCTATCCAAAAGCCATTCGGCAGACAACCCGGCTGAGTTTTCAAGGTCGCTGGACTGGGCTTTACGGCTAGTTCTATTAATTGGCATTCCATCATCCGCTGGCCTTTTGATACTTGCCGAGCCCATGCTTTCAACGCTGTTTCAATATGAAGAATTTTCTGCCGACGATGTGCAGCTTGCAGGCCAAAGCCTAATGGCATATGCAGTTGGTCTTTTAGGGTTTATTTTAATTAAAGTCCTGGTTCCTGGATTTACCTCGCGTAAAGACATGAAGACGCCTGTGCGTTTTGGCATATATGCCATGATTGCGAACATGGGGCTCAATATTGCACTGGTTTTCCCTTTTGCCCACGCAGGCCTGGCATTAGCAACGTCTTTAGGGGCTTTCTTTAATGCGTCACTGCTATTAACGACATTACTGAGAGATAAAGTTTATAAACCGGGCAAAAACTGGTTAAACTTTATGGTGAAAATAATTTTTGCCAATGAAATTATGGCAATTTTTTTATATGTCTCAGTTGATACAGCGCAGTGGTCTGATTGGGAAGCCTTAGAAAGGAGCCTTAACCTTTTGAAGTGGGTTGCATTAGGTGGCGGCATTTATGCCCTGGCCTTGCTCCTGATTGGCATTAGACCCCGAAACTTTTTTAAGTAGCCCAGAGGCTCTACAGCCGGTGCCCGCCAGAGCTGCAGCGACTATCTTTATCCCACAGAGTTTGGCCGCTATCGCATTGCCTGAAAAAGTACGATAGAATTTTACTTCATATCAGAGGGATTCCAAAAACATTTAAAATTCATTTCTTGCAGTAAAACGCCCTTTTGATAAGTCAACTGAACACAGAACCAGCAGGAAACAGTGATATGTCTGAGATCAGGTTTTTTACGAGACCCTGACTATGGAAAAGACCGCAACCGGAGAGCAATATGGACCAAATGCAAGCGTTAAACCAAATTCATCGTCCAGAATTGGGGGATACTGTACCGCTTTCAGTGTTCCGCATTTTTCGTCAATTCTCCGCTCAGTACAGTATCGAGATTTTGGGAGAAAAGGGGGTAAAGACAACTTTTACCTATGCCGGCAGAATGCTAGGCCTCGATATTGGCAAAGAGCTTTATGCTGAAGATCTCAATGAATATCTTTCCGGAGTCAAAAAGTATGTTTACGAAGCAAAAATCGGAATTCTCAATCTTGTCGAATCAGATGATGAAAAAATGGTTTTCCAATTGGAAGAGTGCATAACTTGCGCAGGCATGCCAAATATGGGCGTTAGCATTTGCCATTTTGAGGTGGGAATGGTTGCAGGCATTGTCGAATTTTATCTAAAGAAAAAAGTTTCTGCCTCTGAAACCAAGTGCAATGTCAATGGCGATGAATGCTGCGAAGTAACTGTTATGCTGAACCCCGTAAGCAGCCGCCTCAATAGCAGATGATTTTGCACGGTAAAACAGCAGCGCCACAAGGCAATAGCTGACAAATGCCTGCCAACTTACTGATCAAGGCCAAAGAAATTCCAAAGTTGCTGGATAAACGTTGAATCCCTGTATTCAGCAACGGGAGGCCCATCAGGGTAATTAGTATCATAAACCCGTTTTGCATCGGCAGCCAAATCATCAAGGCCCAATTTAACGTAGGCCTTTTCCATTACTTGCAATGCATAAGGCACAGCGGGAGTGCGCTGGTATTCTTTAATCACGTAGCTTGCCCGGTTGGCTGAAGCGACATATGCCTTACGCTTTAAATAAAAGCGTGCAACATGAACTTCATACATGGCCATATTATTTCTAAGGGACAGCATGCGCTGCTTTGCATCCGGTACGTATTTGCTATCAGGAAAGCGCTTGATTAATAATTCAAAATTGTCATAAGCCTCTTTCACATTGCTGGGATTGCGCTGTGTTGCGTCTGTTGGCAGAAAGCGCTCAAGAAAACCAATGCTTCGATTAAAATTAATTAAGCCTTTTAAATAATAGGCATAATCCACACTGGGGTTTCTTGGGTGAATTTTAATGAAGCGGTCAGTAGCGGCAATGGCCGCCTCAGGGTCATCATTCTTATAATAGGCATATGCAATATCTAGCTGCGTTTGGGCTGCATAGTCTCCAAACGGGTACCTTGCCTCCAGAGTTTCGTAAAGCTTTATTGCTTTCTGATAATTCTCCGCCTCCATGGCCGCTTTTGCTTTTTCATGGAATTTTTTTGCATCCCAGTCAGCGTACTCTTTATCGGAATCGCTGGATTTAGAGCCGCCAAGCGTTTCACACCCCTGCAGGGCAAAGATTAAACTGGAAAAAAATAAAAAATTTATTAAAAATAATCGCATATTGTTAACAGCACATTGTAGAATGAAGAGTTTTCTCGATCAACTATAAAGCCAAATTGCTTTATAGTTGATAACTGGCGAGTATAACTTAAATTTAACTCCAATATGGCTATATTAACAGCAATAATACCTGAAGAAATGGCTGGCATGCGTCTTGACCAATGCCTGGCCGAAATGTTTCCTGATTACTCTCGGAGTAAATTGCAGACATGGATTAAGGCAGGCCGAGTATTGGTAAATCAGCAAACGCTTAAAGCCAAAGATAAAGTGGATGGCGGAGAGACAATAGAACTTGATGCCGAAGCGGAAGAAGTCCTGGAATATGAAGCAGAAGATATTCCATTGGATATTATCTATGAAGATGATTCATTTCTTATTGTCAACAAACCAGCGGGGCTTGTTGTTCATCCCGCGGTTGGCCATTGGCAAGGCACACTGGTTAACGCACTGCTAAACCATGCCCCCTCTTTAAAAACTTTGCCTAGAGCAGGCATTGTTCATCGGCTGGATAAGGATACCAGCGGCTTATTAATGGTTGCCAAAACCTTGCAGGCACATCATAGCCTTTCTTCACAGCTGCAGGAAAGAAGCATTACCCGGGAATATCTGGCATTGGCTAAAGGCTGGATGACAGCCGGAGGAACAGTTGACGAACCGCTTGGGCGACATCCTAATGACCGTAAACGGCATACTGTACGTGAAGATGGCAAGCATGCAGTAACCCACTATCGTCTAGAAAAGCGATTAAAACGGCACACCTTAATCAGAGTTAAATTGGAAACCGGACGGACACATCAAATAAGAGTTCATATGGCTTATATCGGCTACCCATTAGTTGGTGATCCCGTTTATTCAGGCCGCTTCCAAATGCTTGCCAACTGCAGCCCGCATCTTGAAGAGGTTTTGAGAAACTTTAAACGGCAGGCACTGCATGCCACCAAATTAGGATTGCAGCATCCAGTTACAGATGAATATTTTGAATGGGAATTGCCCATGCCAGAAGATATGGTCGCTCTAATTGAAGCAATAGAGCATAATGACCTGGATTAAACCCGACTGGCCGGCAGCAGAAAATATACATGCGGCCGTTACCCTCAGGACTGGCGGGTCAAGTCTGGGCGCTTTTCAAAGCCTTAACTCTGCCCTGCATGTCAATGATAATCCTGAAACAGTACGGCAAAACCGCAAAATCATTTCGCAAACGCTCAAGCTTCCGTCAGAGCCCGTATGGCTGGAGCAAATTCACAGTAACCGGGCAATTAAAGCAGACCAATGCACTCAAATAGAAAAGGCGGATGCCAGCTATACGGATCAGGCTGGCGTAGTATGTACTGTGATGACAGCAGACTGCCTGCCCATTTTATTAGCCCACAGCAATGGCGCCGAAATAGCGGCCATACATGCTGGGTGGCGTGGCCTGCTAGCAGGCATTATTAGCAATGCGGCGGCAATGTTTAGCAACAGCCCTCCCATTGCCTGGCTAGGCCCCGCCATTGGCCCGGACTGCTTTGAAGTGGGCGGGGAGGTTAAAAGCTCTTTTGCCTCTAAATCCGCAGAATTTAATACAGCTTTTAAACAAAAAAAAGAAAACGCATATCTGGCAGATATTTACCAATTGGCCGCCATTGAGCTGGCCAAGTCAGGGATTAGTGAAATATACGGCGGCGGATTTTGTACCGTAACAGATAAACAGCGATTTTATTCATATCGTCGCGATGGCGAAACAGGCCGTATGGCCACACTTATTTGGAGAGATTGACCTTGGATTTATTGATATTAATTATCATTTTTACAGCAATAGGCGGTGTATTAAGCGTTTTGGCAGCCAGTGTGTTTTTATTGCTGCCAGACGAACTAAGATCCAGGGTTTTACCCCACGGAATAAGCTTTGCCATTGGCGCACTATTGGCCGTTGCTTTTTGGGGACTGATTCCCCATGCCTTTGAAGAGGTAAGACCCGATCAGTTTCAGGCTTTATCGGGTACCATCTTAGCAGGAATTTTAGGGTTTTTCGTATTGGAAAAACTGTTGATTTGGCGCCATTGCCACTCCGGTAGCTGCGAAGCACATGGAGAAGATTCACATATTGAGGCCGACCAAGGCCATGGTCACGGACATAAATCAGCCGGCGCTATCATCATTATTGGTGACGGCATCCATAACTTTGTTGATGGCGTACTGATTGCCGCTGCCTTTTTAACCGATATAAAGCTGGGCATTGTGACCAGCCTAGCGGTCGCAGCTCACGAGATCCCGCAAGAAGTTGGCGATTTTGCCATTCTATTGCATAGCGGCTACAGCAAATCAAAGGCACTGTTTTATAATATACTGGCTAGCTGCACTACAGTAATTGGCGGAATAATAGCCTATTATAGTCTGGAAGACCTGCACGATACCTTGCCTTTCTTTCTGGCTTTAGCTTCATCAAGCTTTATATATATAGCCGTTGCAGATTTAATTCCTTCCCTGCATAAAAAAACCGATATGAAAACCTCGCTGCATCAAATCGCACTGATTATGGCCGGGGTACTGGTGATAAGCTCACTGCATGGCCTAGCACATGATCTTGAAATAAATGACCCCGACCAGCATATTTCAAATCGTAAAAAGTAGCTAATAATAAACGGCGGCGCCGCATTACCTGACCGACTAGCGCTCAATCAATTTAGGATTGCTGGGCATTTTTTAGCCATTAGCCAATGCTAAAAATACCGAACTGCCCTGTAATATAAATGAAGCAAACAGAAATTGCGGAAATTTAATTTATATTTAACAGCAAAGCAATATGGCTTTTATTTAGGCCATATAAAAAAATACTATAAAAACCTTGGAATAAAACTGAAAAACTGTTACTTTATATCCCGCAAACGCTTTATAATCCGTCAAAAAAATGTTAGCTTTTAAAATGGATTTGATGGGTAAAAAAAGTGATTGTAAAGGGTTGAATTGAAAGAGGAATTTAAAAGGGTCAGGGTTCGACCCATTGCCTGTTTAAGAAGGTATTAAGACTCAATAAGATCATCTAACGATTCAGTTTCTTTGTTCGACCCATTGCCTGTTTAAGAAGGTATTAAGACATTGGACTGATTTTCCCACTCCCCAAATATTTCGTTCGACCCATTGCCTGTTTAAGAAGGTATTAAGACTCCGCTTTGGCCTGGTTTTAAGTTTTGAGTACAGCCGTTCGACCCATTGCCTGTTTAAGAAGGTATTAAGACAACCTTGTTTTTATCCTCAGTCCTTAAATAGACTTCGTTCGACCCATTGCCTGTTTAAGAAGGTATTAAGACTCCTCTAGAGGAGCCATTAAGAAGGGCGCCCCCATCCGCCCCTGCTTTTTTCGTAAGCTTGCGGTTGCTGAGCTGATGATTTGATTATGCCAAAATAAGCCGTCATTAATTATTTTGGGATGCAAAGTATGGCTATCAATACCGATGTTGACTGCATAGAACCCGAACTGAAACCACAGCCAGTTGCCGTTACTGCCCATGCCAGACTCAGATTTAGGGAACGTGTTGGCTTGCCTAAAAATGCCTGCCAGGTGCAGGCGCAAATTGTCTACGATTATGGTTTTACACACACGGATGCAAAAGGAAAAGCCAAGAAGTATCTGGACAGACGGTTTTTAAAGTATAAAAAAGTAACCCAATTTCGTGTGTACGGCGGATTTATTTACATTTTTTGCAACGCTAAACTTATTACTATGCTAGCTGCGCCTAAAGGCGTGGAAGAGGGGTTTAAGCATTGCAAGGTGGGCAAAAAAGCCTCTTCTCCCTGATCCTTTTATGCTGCGGCCTTAGAGCACAAGCATATTCATTCAATCGCGGCAACGCTCCCCTGCCTTTCTTTAAAACTGGCCGGGGATAGTGTCCGTTATTCTATAATTATTACTTCGTAATCATGAGTAATGTCAACAGACTTCCCTAGCATTATTGAAGCGGAACAGTATTTTTCAGCTGACAGTTTTACCGCACGCTCAACTGCGGCATCTTTTAAGTTTTTACCGGTTACTTTAAAATGCAAATGAATTTTGCTAAATACACTGGGAATTGCATCCACCCGTTCGGCAGTTAATTCGGCTGAACAGTCAGTTACTTCATGCCGGCCTTTCTGCAAAATATCCATCACATCATAAGATGAACAGCCGCCCACGCCCAATAAAATCATTTCCATCGGGCGGATGCCAATATTTCGGCCGCCATGATCTGCCGGGCCATCCATTACAACACTATGGCCACTACCACTTTCGCCTACAAATGACCGTCCATCTATCCACTTAACTGTAGCTTGCATTAAATATTCTCACTAAAAAAAAAATTTGGTCTATAATTCTACATTGAGTGTGCGGATAAGGTCACATTTTTATCAAAATTACTGCATCGTATGTGCATATAGTCTAATAAACAGGGTAAGTTGAAATGCCATTAATTGAAAATAGTAACCAAAATGCTTTAAACCAGTTCCTTCGCCTTTGCCATACCAGGAGTTATCCGGCTAAAGCGCTTATTGTAAGGCCTGGTGATGTAGGGGATAAACTATTATTTATTGTTGATGGTTCGGTCAGTGTTTCTGTTGAAGATGAAAGCGGCCATGAGCTGATTTTAGCCTACTTGCATAAAGATGAGTTTATTGGTGAGGTTGGCATTTTCAAAGGGCCTGAAACCAGAACGGTTACTGTAAAAACGCGCACTAAATGCCAGTTGGCTGAAATTTCGTATGACAGATTCAAAACAGCCTTAAAAACGGAGTTGGCGGATTGTGCTACTGATATTTTATTTCTGCTGGGCGATCAGCTCTCTAATCGTCTATTGATTACTAGCCGCAAATACCAAGACCTTGCCTTTATGGATGTTGAAGGCCGTATTGCCCGCACTTTGCTTGATTTATGCAAAGAACCTGATGCAATTACTCATCCGGATGGCATGCAGTTAAGCATTACCCGACAGGAAATAGGCAGAATTGTAGGCTGCTCCAGGGAGATGGCCGGCAGAGTTTTAAAAGAGCTGGTAGATAAAGAGTTAATTACCGCGCATGGCAAAACTATTGTGGTATTTGGTACGCGTTAAATTAGGGTTAGCCGCGCTTACGCAATGACTAATATCTTATTGGTTTTTACCGGAGGCACCATCGGCTCTGTTGCATGCAATGGAGCCATCGACACCGCCGAAAAGCAAGGCTATAAACTGCTTCAGCTATTTGATCAGACATACCCAGCCACTAAGTCCGTTAATTTTACAACTATTCAGCCCCTGCAGCTTTTAAGTGAAAATCTGTTTCCAACAGTTTGGGAGGCACTGATTCAGGCTATTGAAGCCGAAGATATTTCTCTGTATGACGGTATCATTATTACCCATGGTACAGATACTCTGGCTTTTACAGCCTCGGCTTTGGGTCTGTACTTTAATGCGGTTAATACCCCGATTTTACTTGTCTCCAGTGATCACCCGTTAGATCATCCCCAGGCAAATGGCTTAACTCATTTTAACTGTGCGGTAGAATTTATACGGCAAAAAAGGGCGACCGGCGTTTTTGTACCTTATAAAAACCCTGCAGCTGACATTTTAGTGCACCTGGGAACACGGCTGGCATCTTGCCTACAGCTTAGCGGCGATTTTATCAGCGTGCAATCTAAAGCCTATTTGAAATTTGCAACGGGTGCCTTTTATCAGCTAAACCCTTTAAAAACCAAAATCGAGTCATATATTCCGTTAGTACCTTCATTTTCGGCAAATATTTTACTGATCAGGCCCTATCCGGGCTTGGACTATTCACATTTTCAATTAGACCGGGCCGATGCCGTTATTCATGACCTGTATCACTCGGGGACTGCCTGTTCTATTGCCGAATGGGGAGAGAATCATTCTCTGACGGCTTTTATTGAGCAATGCAATGCGCAGAATGTGAGTCTTTATATGGCGCCTGCCATAAAAAATGCGGACGCATACCAAAGCACCCGCTCATTGCTAGATCAGGGTGCCAAAATGATATGGAACATGTCTTTAGAGTCGGCTTATGCAAAGCTGCTACTGGGCTATGGAAACTTCACTGATGAACCGGCGATTGAGCAGTTTTTAGAAAGCGATATTGCCTTTGAGCATATTGAATAAGATCAGGGAAACTTGCCGGTTAATCGCTGCATCATTTTAAAATCAAAATTTTCCTCTAAAGCATCGGCAATTAAATTAATACCTGCTTCACGTTTCTCATCCAGTTTTACTGCTTGCCGCTTTTTATAGCCAGCCCATTTTAACAGTGTGTTACAGGCCTCTGCCGAATCAAACAGCCCATGTAAATAGGTTCCCATTATCTGGCTGTCATCAGAAAGTGCGCCATCCGCTTTTCCGGCCAGCATTAGTGCCGGCTTTTCCAATGCCAGTCCTCGGGTGACTCCGGCATGTATTTTATATCCGGTAATTGCAGTATTATCTATGGTCAGAAAACCACTGACTTTTTGCAGACATTTTTCTGCTTTTAAGGTTGTTTCTATCTCTAGCAGTCCCAGGGCGCTGCTTGAGCCAGCCTTACCTTCGATACTGTCGGGATCATGAATTGCAGTGCCTAGCATTTGAAAGCCGCCACAGATGCCGAGCAATTTTCCGCCGTATCGCAGATGCTTTTTAATAAACTGATTCCAGCCCATTTCATCAAGCCATTTTAAATCATCTCTTACTGATTTGCTGCCTGCCAGAATAACTAAATCAGCCCCCGCACAGTTAGCCGGGTCTTTTTCAAACTGAACTGTAATCTCAGGGTGGAGCAATAAGGCATCAAAATCGGTGTGATTACTTATTCTAGGGAATAAGGGCACAATTATTTTAAAATGGCCTTTGCCATTTTTTTTATATTTATTGATGGCTACTGAATCTTCCGCATCTAAATAAAAATCATGCAAAAAAGGCAAGACTGCCAATACCGGTTTGCCCGTCCGCTGTTCCAGCCAGTCAATGCCTGGCTGCAATATCGCCATATCACCCCGAAAACGGTTGATAACAAAGCCAACAATTCTATTTTGTTCGCTTGCCGACAATAATTCCAGGGTTCCGACGAGATGTGCAAATACGCCGCCTTTGTCAATATCTGCTATTAAGATAACCGGGCAGTTGACGGTTTCTGCAAAACCCATATTGGCTATATCGCCTTCACGCAGATTGATTTCTGCCGGGCTGCCTGCACCTTCAACCACAATCATTTGATACTGTTTAGTCAATCTGCCGTGTGATTCTAAAACCGCCTGCATCGCCTGCTTTTTAAACTGATGATATTTTTTGGCGGAAAGATTCTGCTTTGCCTTTCCATGAATGATAACCTGCGCGGTTTTATCAGAATTGGGTTTGAGCAAAATGGGATTCATATCTGTATGCGGTTCTAATCCGCAGGCTATAGCCTGTACAGCCTGGGCTCTGCCAATTTCGCCGCCATCAATGGTAACAGCGCTGTTTAATGCCATATTTTGCGGTTTAAAGGGGACGGCGGCAATGCCTTTACGATAATAATAACGGCATAAGGCGGTGACCAGGGCGCTTTTGCCCGCATCAGAAGTGGTTCCCTGAACCATTATGGTTTTTGCTGTTTGCATTTATAAAGATTAGTTTGTGCTGAATTCGTATAATAAGGGATGGAAACAGTAATTTCACAGATATGAGTTTAAGCCTTATTTTAGCCGTTCTGCTTGATCACTGGCTAGGTGAACCCCAAAAAAGGCATCCTTTAGTTTTTTTTGGCAGCGTAGCAAATGGTTTTGAAAAAAGTATGCGCAAGCCTCAGCAATCAGCTTTATGGCAAAAAATCATGGGGATTTTAGCGTTGTCGCTATTGCTTGTCCCCATTACCCTGGCTGTGCATAGTCTTGAAAAATGGCCGGTTATTAATGCCATTGCCACACCCGTTATTGTTTATTTTTGCATCGCCGCAAACAGTTTAAAACAGCATGCGCTATCCGTGTTTTATGCCCTTGAGATACATGACCTTACCCTGGCAAGAAAATCTGTGGCTATGATTGTCAGCAGGCAGACCGACAAAATGACAGAAGATGATGTACGCAGGGCGGCCATAGAATCAGTTTTAGAAAATGGGGCCGATGCTGTTTTTGCGCCTATATTCTGGTTTATTGTTGCTGGGCCAGCAGGGGCAATATTTTATAGATTGAGCAATACTTTAGATGCCATGTGGGGCTATAAAAACCAGACGTTTTTATATTTTGGCTGGGGCGCGGCCCGCTTAGATGATGTGTTAAATTGGATTCCTGCCCGTCTTACGGCATTGAGCTATGCCCTTTTGGGCAATAGCAGACTGGCAATACGCTGCTGGATGGTACAGGCACCTTTATTGGAAAGCCCAAATGCAGGCCCTGTAATGACATCTGGCGCGGGCGCTCTGAACCTACGATTAGGCGGGCCAGCCCGGTATCACGGTAAACTTAAAGACAAGGCATTTTTTGGCACCGATATTCTGCCTGATAATGGCGATATTGCCCGTGCTAATTCATTGGTTACTTTTAACCTTCTTTTATGGCTTTTTTGCATTATCTCTATAGAGGTTTTTGGAGCAGCTCTTGCTTGAACATGGCGGGCATTTAATTGATGCCTCAAAAAAATATAATATCCCCTTAGAACAATGGACTGATTTATCAACCGGTATAAATCCCAATGGCTGGCCAGTTCCAAAAATTCCGGAGGCCTGCTGGCAGCGCCTGCCTGAATCTGCAGATGGATTGCTGAATGCGGCTAAACGCTATTACCAATGCCAATCAATTCTTGCGGTTGCAGGCTCTCAAGCGGCCATTCAGACTTTGCCGCTAATGCGGAAAAAATCCAAAGTTGGCGTACTGGCACCTGCTTATGCAGAACATGCGTATAGTTGGCAAAAAGCGGGGCATGAAGTTATTGAGCTATCAGCCGATGGCTTAGAATCAGAGCTGGCTACATTGGATATTTTGATATTAATAAATCCAAACAACCCGACAGGAATGCAATTTAGCAAAACCCAGCTGCTTAACTGGCACCGGCAATTAAATCGGCGTAATGGCTGGCTTATTGTTGATGAAGCGTTTATTGATACCATGCCAGAAAACAGTTTATCCAGCCACCCCGCTACTGAAGGGCTTATTATCCTCCGCTCCATCGGTAAGTTTTTCGGCTTGGCGGGCATCCGCTGCGGTTTTGCTATTGCCGCCGAAGATTTGCTATCAGAACTGGATGAAAGACTTGGGCCTTGGTCAATAAGCCATCCTAGCCGCTATATCGCAACGGCTGCTTTATTAGATACACAGTGGCAGAAAAAAATGCAGGCCGAGTTAAAAAAGCAGTCGACTCGACTTGCTTTTTTGCTAAAAAAACGGGGGCTGAAAGTCACCGCTCAAACCGATTTATTTCTGTGGGCCCGAGAATCAAATGCGACAGAAATTCATCAATGTCTGGCTCAAAAAGGCATATTGACCCGATTATTTACTAAGCCATCAAGCCTGCGCTTTGGCTTGCCTAAAAATGAATCACAGTGGGAACATTTAGACCAGGCGCTAGAGAATATGGCTGCTAATTGTATAGAATAAAACAGCGCCTAGTACAGGACGTGCAGCCAATGCCGTTAAGTACGGAGGAGGCGCTTTAGTCCCTAAAAATACGGGGCTAAAGCGCCGTCTCCAAGCTTAATCAGCGCTATAAACCTCTTAACTTAATGACATTGGCGTGCAATTCTATTCTGTCTTTATATCTTTAGGGTAGTCGATTTGAATTGAATCAATGGTCTGCTCCAGCTGCTT
>Ga0256840_1002157_pt1 | contig 17599 bp, 10 predicted proteins | sample 355202metaG_FD_185969 | JGI IMG/M metagenome (GOLD analysis project Ga0256840, IMG submission 185969) | Hydrothermal vent microbial communities from Mid Atlantic Ridge, Atlantic Ocean - 355-202 | ecosystem: Environmental > Aquatic > Marine > Hydrothermal vents | place: Atlantic Ocean: Mid... | reverse complement strand
CGAAGTGGAAGTGCAAGCTGGAATCGTCAGTTGCCTCCCGTTAAAACGGTTTACGATTCTTTAGACGAATTGGGACTCCTTCCTGATATCGAAGGTCGTAAAAAGGTGTTGCTTTTGGATCCGATGGCTCACTTGAGAAGTACACGAAGTCGCTTCCATTTCAATGAGGCAACGATTCGATCTTTGGTTGCTCTTCAGAAAAACGGCCTCCAACGCATCACGGATGTGTCAACAATGGCGTCTGAAAAACTTGCTGCCGGTTCTGTAACCGACGCAAACGATATTGCAGCATTGGAGGCTTTGGTCGCAACCGCCGGAAAAATTACTGACAAAACCCTTATTGTTGAACGTGTCAACGCGGAATTGGCAAACGCGGGCCTTTCGACTTCCTTTGATGTCTCGACGCTTCCTTCTCCGGATTCTTTCCAAATGAATTCTGAAAGTGAGGTCCAAGAGACAAAAATTGTTGCCGAAACCCTTTCTAAAATCATGCACGATTTCGCCGACCAGCTCGATGATGCAGACCGTATTATCACAGAAGCCGAACGTGCTTTTGAAGACCATACCGCATGGTACAAAGCTTTTATCAACACAAACAACGCTTCAGCGGCACGAGACCAAACCTTTTCATCTGTTATTTCAAAATTTGAAAGTACCCCTTTCGCCGCTGGCGTCGAAACGGAGTACAATACTTTCGGAACAGCACAGAAAGCAGACGGCAATGATGATTTTGAAGATTTTGAAGACATTTCAAACGCCGATTGGAACAAGTTAGGAAATGCGTTGCGATTAGAGCGTGTGAAAGTTTACCAACGTCAAATCGAAGCCGGTGGCACCTTGGCTGAGGGTTTGTGGTTCGATGCGGCCAGAGAGTTTTATGTTCCTGCATCCAATCGACATACCTCCAACTTCCTCATCGATACAACAGATATGACTGATATGATTACGCATGAGGAATGGGAGTCTATTCCAGAAGCCGGTCGTAGAATCGATGTGGAGCTTCCAGCGAACAAAATCTTTCACACCACCTTTGTGAATGAGGTTCAAATTGAGCTAGGTTCTGAAACGGCCTTCCTTGATAGAATCGAGTCATTGCAAGAAAAGATTAATGCAGGAAACGGAACCGATGAAGACAAAGCCCTCATTGCTGGCGCTCAATTCGTGTTTGACGAATACCGATCCTCACTTGCCTTTCTCGCTGAGCTTAAAGAAAAGAGAATTGCGAAATATCTCAAGCGCGGTGGTGCGAAGGGCTTCAAATGGAAAGCGGCAACACACAGTAAAGGACATACGGCGCTTCTTATCATTGCAGACGAATTGTAGAATCCTAGACGATGCACGAAGACATTCCCTCGGGAATGTTTTTTTTTTGCCTATTCATTGAGGGATCCCAAAAAAAGAGGAAACTCTTTCTCTCTTGGTTCGAAAAAGGTGTTGTAAACAAAATAAACTTCAAAGGAGAAGCGAAATGAACCAAGGCATTAATTCAATCAATTACAATCGACCCCTTCCTACCCTAAAGACTAAACGAGGAGCGGGAAAAGCGAATTTTTCAAACAAGTTAGCCGGCGGTGCTTTAGACACGATTTCAACGGTGGGCTCTCTCCTACCCGGCGGCTCGATTGTTTCCGCAGCCGCGAAGGGGATTAAACTTCTTACAGGTGTAGGAAGTGGTAGTGCTGGTGGGGATCAAATGGATAAGATGTGGGAGATGCAAAAAGAAAATCAGAGTTTCAATCTCGAATATTTTGAACTCCAGAACGAACTTCAATCCGATAACCGTCGTTTTACGACGCTCTCAAATTTGATGAAAGCGCGTCATGATACAGCAAAGTCGGCAATCAATAACATGAATGTTTAGATTGATTCGCTAGTGAATTTAATTATGGTATTGTCCATGTTAACGACGAGAAAATTATGAAGATTAACGGTCAAAATCTAGGTGTGGATCTGATTGCGCAGATGCAAGACATCCATAAAACGGAAAAAGCCCAGTCTTCTTCCAAAACCTTTGACCTGTCAAAAACCGAATTCACCAAGGCTTCGCCAAGTGATGCGCCATCTTCCCTTGATGGAAAATTACGCGTGACCGCCGAAAAAGCGTTGAAGGGTGAATTTAAAAATGAAAACGAACTCCGTTTGGAAGTTATATCAACCATTGTTGAGGATCGTTTTGACGGTATTTTAAACAAGAGAAGCGAAAAGAAGAAGTTGCTCAAGGGATTAGAGGAAACCCTTCTCAATGATCCCGAGTTTGGAAATCAAATCGACGATATGATGCTTATGGCAGCCCGCGACTTGGGAAGACGTTGAACGATTTTCTAACCCATTATTGTGAAAGGTGTGAAAAACACGTTCTCGGGCACGGTGATTTGGACGCTGATGATCTCCTATTTTACAAATGTTTAGATTGTGGAACCAAGATTCAAAAAAAAAGCGAGAAGTCATTAATTTCGCCGGACGAAATCCAAAAGATGGGGTATCATCTTGGTATAAAAGAAGAGAGTTCGGCTAAAAAAGGCTGCCGAGGTGGCGCTTGTGGAGTGAAGCAGCTCTAGGTAGCATCTCTCTTCGATATTTTGAGTAAAGGACGTAAATGTTTTACGAGGTTTTTATCCCCGCCAAAGATAGTGAAGATTTTGATATCACTATCACAGTCGAAGCGGGAAATTGGATGGTTGCTCTTAAATCTGGATTAACACGAACAGGGCAATTGGGTGAGGGTATTCGAAATGTGATGTGCGATATTAAGGACGATAACTCCATCCATGTCACCGATGGTACGAGTCGTCGCGTCTTTGTGTTGAAGGAAGTATCCGACCCTGATGGGGGTGATGCAGTGGAGGAAAAACCTTCGCCTCCTGCAATACCAACGCCAGATAATAAAATCGATCCACCGAAAGCAAAGACCACACCGACCTTTGAAATGCCGCCACCGACTCTGGTTGATGAAGGTGCGAAAACGGCACCAATGGAAGCGATCGTCTCCGAAGAACCTTCCGCTAAAAACGTGACCATTGATTTGGAACCCGTTGTCGAGAAAGGGCCTCCTAAAGTTGAAAAAGCCCCTGTCCCGACGCCAGATCCGAAACGGGAAACAGCGTCCAATGTTACGATTTCTATGGAGCCTGAGCCTGAACCAAAATCTGCGCCTGCGCCAACAGCTGAGCCCGAACCTGAGAAAGAACCAAAGAAGGATGAGGAAGACAAAATTGAAGCCGACTTCGGAGCCCCAGAAGTGTCGCTTGAGGAAAAAAGCTACACCAGTCCAAATGGGAGAATTTCGATCGGATCTGCTACCTACGACTCGCTGAAAAGGGACGAGTCGGATGCTAAAATATTGCGGGAGTCTCGCGCACCTTCAGGCACGCGTCCGGCCGTAAAAATCCCATCCCCTAGTGCATCTGTTTCGCAAAATATTCTTGAGGACGTCTTTCTACGAATGCAACAAATCCATGAAGGGATGGAGATGGAAGAGGTCATCGAGTTTGTGATGAACATTTCGATGGAAAAAATCCGGGCCGAAGCGGGCAGTATCATGTTTGCCGACCTTTCTGGAACTGAGCTTTACTTTGCAGCCGCACGCGGTCCTAAAGCCGACGATATTATGGATTTCAGAATTCCTATGGGCGTGGGCATCGTTGGGTTCTGCGTTCGCGAAGGCGTGAGTCTAGCACTGAGCGATGTTGAAAAAGATCCGCGTTTTTACAAGAAGATCTCCGAGAAACTTGGTTACCAAACCCGCAACTTATGTTGCGTACCCATCCAACACGAAGGCCGTGTTTATGGTGCCATCGAACTGATGAATAAGCTGGACGTGTTTAATTCTCAAGAAGTAAACGCGCTTACTTATATCGGTACACAAATGGCCAAATTCATCCATGATCTCATCATGGCTCAAGAGAAGATCTAGCTTGGCCCAAGAACAAATTTCCTAAACAAATCGTTGGACTTCTCAAGCACGAAATAGAGCTATTGACCTCATTGGGTTAACTGAATAAGTCGGTTTCGATCCTGTCGATGAGTTTAAACCTTTTCGAACCGTTCTCGTTTCGATGTTTGTCAGTATTCTTAACGCATTTGGGACGTGTTGGGGTTGAAGTCGAAAATTTTTCATTACAGGGCTATATTCCTTGGGCAAGTTCAAAGACTTGGTTCTTTGGGTGGCGTAGAGAGCTGCAAAGGTTGGGTGAGATTTACTTTGTAATTGGCCAGTTGCGAAGTAGAGGGTCGCACCCTGGTCTCTTAAATTCAGGAAATTGTATACCGACAGCTACAAAGGGAAATGTGAATATCGAGACAACAAGACAGCATCCACAACGCCGCTCTACGAAAATGATCACAGTAGGCCATCTTATAAATATTGACTTTGGGTACGCTTTTGAGCAATCTCAACGTCCCACACCAAAGGCAAAACGTGAAGACTCTACTCACAATCATTCTATTAAACCTAGGAGCTTTTTCGTGCGCCAAGGGCACCGAAAATTCGGTAAACGAACATGGCGACCATGATGTTTCGTCGCGCTTTGTTGAAGCGAGTGTCTATCAGTCTTTTCAGATGAAAGATTCCTTTAGACAAGTTGGGGTTTCCTTTGATTCCTCGACGCCCCTTGAATATGAAGACAAGGGGATTTGGAAAAAAGCGCCTCTGACTTTTCAAGAAGGGGAAATGAAAGTCGCGGTCATTAAGTTAGACTCGTCGATGTCGGAAATTCGTTTTCGTTCTGCGAAAAAATTCGAAAATGCGACCTTTCAATTTTATCCAAAAATCGTTGCGAAGAAAAAAAGCAACGAGGTCTCCAACCAAATTATTCGAGCATTGGCGCCCGATTCTTTGGTGATTTCCAGACGCGATTGGGGAGCGCGAGATCCTGATCGAAAATGTGGGCAGGACCACATCCCTAAATTTATAACGGTTCATCATACCGCCCTCCCTGACAATGATGGGCCCGATCCAGCCGCGCGTTTGAGGCAGATGCAGGCCTATCATATGGATAGCAATGGATGGTGTGATATCGGATATCATTTTGTCGTGAGTAAATCTGGGAAGATTTACCAAGGTATGTCTAGCGAAAAGCGCAGCGGTATTCATGTTCGAAATCACAACTTTGAAAATATTGGAATTGCCTTAATCGGAAATTTCGAAGAGCAAACGCTTGAAAATCCACAGCTCGGCGCACTCGTGAAGATTTTGTCCTGGGCCGCCGATACTTATAAGGTTCCTTTTCGACGTCCAGACATCAAAGGTCATCGCGAGTGGTCGGGAGCGTCGACGGCATGTCCAGGAACCAATACCATTGAGATGCTGGATGAAATCATCGCGCTCGCATCTGAGCAAGTTGTTCAACCGCCACCACCTTGCCCTGTGCTAGAAAAATCCGGCGGGATCATTGATAACGACAGCAGCTGTCTTCAACTTTTTGGGAATTTAGAATTTTGGAGAAGTGAAAATGTTGGCTTCGGAGGAACGCTGCGTTGGACCAACGCGTTCAAGGCCGACGCGCCTTCCAATTGGGCTAGATGGAATCTCAATCTTGCCGAGTCGGGCGAGTACGAGGTTCAGTATTACAACGTCCCAGAGTTCGCCCGCTATAATTCCACGCGTTACCGTCTCAAACACGGTGCCTCGGAGCTTGGAATTACCGTCAATCTTTCTGCCGGCGAGGAAGGTTGGAATTCTCTTGGAACATTTGATTTTGAGAAAGGCGAGGACCAATGGCTCGCCGTTTTCGACAGTACGCCTTTTGTGACGGCCGATGACCAGCATATTATTGTCGACGCCATTCGTTTGGTTGCAGTTCAAAGTGGTGCCCAAACCAATAACGGAACGAATAATATGCCAACAGGAAGTACGGGAACGACGGGCGGAGAGAATGGTAATAATAATACCAATTCTGGTACCCAGGGGAACTCTACTGACGGCAAGTCCGAGAAGGAGAACAACCAAAATCCTGAAATTCTTGTCGACGAGGGGTGTTCTACGACCGGCAATAAAAGTTTGTTTTTTACGCTTTTCGCCTTAGTATTTCTTTTGCCTCGCAGAAAATCCAAACTAGAACGCGTGTGATCATTTTCTGAGGAATGGAAAGTGGATTGTAGGGTGCGACCCTCTGTGGTCGCCCCTAGGTCCTTTATTTACAAACGTTCGTAGGGTAACCACAGAGGGTTACCCTACAACCCATTCGGAAAAAATTAATGAAGAAAATAGTATGCATGTTTATTTGTTTGAGCGTCCTCGCTGCATGCGAGGATGACCCAAAAGGAAAAGATCCCGTCGATATGGGGACTGATCAAGGATCGATAAAAGACACCACTGTAGGGGATGCCTCTATCGATAGCGCTGATAGTTCTCCTCAACAGGATGTAGGCAAAGATAGTGATGAAGATCTTCCTGATGGTGAGAACTTTGGCGTCGTCGTTCCCGGTGAGCGTTGTATCGTTAGTGAACGTATCGGCATTGTGGTCGTTGAAAAGTTTCAAAAAGTTCAAGTGAACGCGCGTCTTTTTGATAAGCCAATTCCTTCGATTGGGGACCCCGTTTTGAGCGACGAGGCGTGCTCCTTTTACGAGTTTGTCCCCGCCGCAAATTGTAGGAATTGTAATAACGACCAAACCTGCGACGGGAATAGCGTCTGTGTGGATCTGCCCAAAGTCTTTCCAAATGGGAGCCTTAAGCTCAGCGATGGCGTCTCCGAACTGAGGGTGATGACCGATGAATATGGCGGTCTTTCTGGACAACTGGAAGCCGCCGGAGACACCTTTTCTATTGAGTTAACTTTGGGGAGTAGCGTGCTCAACCTTCCCGCGACGACCATTCCGGCACCCTTGGAAGGTCTCGTTTCAAATCTAAGTGGAAGCTATGAAAATCCCGACGCGATGGATTTGACATGGGATTTACCCGCAGATCCGGCGCGCGTGTTTACCCACGTTCCGATCAATCATCACGTGGGTTTAGAGGGAACCTTCACTGAATGTGAGGTCGATGCGACGAGCAAAAGCCTCCATATTGATGGGCCGATGTTAAAGCCTTTGGCTGTGGCAACAGGGTTGGAGTTTCAAACGATCAATCATGTTCGTTTTGCCGCAGCCCAAATAAAAGAAGGCTGTGTTGAGTTCCGTTTTTTGAGTAGCACTTTTCCCTAAGCCAGACTCGGCTAGGACGCCTCATGCAAGGTTTGTGTGAGGTCGGTAAAAGTAAACTCGCCTCCATTATCAACGTCCACAAAGATACCTTGTCCGGTTTTGAATTCTCCACTTAAAAGATATTTCGCAAGTTCGTTTTGCAAACGTTTTTGAATAACTCTTTTAAGCGGGCGGGCGCCAAAACTTGGATCATAACCGAGCTCAGCCAGTCTGTCTTTGGCGGCATCGCTGACCTCAAAACGCAATCCTCGATCGTCTAAGAGGCCTGTTAGTCCTCGAAGTTGAATGTCAACGATTTTTCTAACATCAGGAATCGTGAGTGCTTTAAAGGTGATGATATCATCGATACGGTTCAAAAATTCTGGTCGAAAAGAGCGATGGAGTTCGTTCATCACCAAGGCCTCGGCTTCTTCTGTAGGCCCCAATTCCAGAATATGGTGGCTACCTACATTTGAGGTCATGATGATCAAGGTATGTTTGAAACTTACTAATCTTCCTTTTCCATCGGTGAGTCTTCCGTCGTCCAAAATTTGCAATAGCACGTTAAAGACATCGGGATGGGCTTTTTCGATCTCGTCAAATAAAATGACAGTGTAGGGACGGCGACGAACATGTTCGGTGAGAAATCCACCCTCATCATAACCGACGTAGCCTGGAGGCGCACCGATAAGACGTGATACAGAATGCTTTTCCATGAATTCGGACATGTCGATGCGAACCATATTGTTTTCATCGTCGAAAAGTAATTTGGCAAGAGCCTTGGCGAGTTCCGTTTTTCCCACGCCGGTGGGCCCGAGGAAGATGAAGGAACCGACGGGGCGATTGGGATCTTGCAGACCCGCTCGAGAACGACGTACCGCATCTGATACCGCGACTACAGCTTCATCCTGTCCGATAACGCGTTCGTGTAATCGGTCTTCCATAGCAAGAAGTTTTTCCTGCTCGCTTTCCAACATCTTCGTGACGGGAATACCGGTCCAACGCGCGATGATTCTCGCGATGTCTTCATCGTTGACTTCCTCGTTGAGAAAACTGCCGTCCTTTTGAACGTCTTTTAATTCGTCTTCGGCAGTTTTTTTCTGGATTTCTAATTCAGGAAGGAGGCCAAATCTAATCTCGGCCGCGCGGTCGAGATTTCCCTCGCGCTCGACGCGTTCGTACTCGGTTCGCAATTCGTCAGCTTCTTCTTGAACCTGTCGAAGTTTACCAATGACTTCGCGTTCTTTCATCCATTGGGCTTTCATTCCGGATGCCGTTTCATTGATTTCAGCGATTTCTCTTTCCAGTTCAGTCAAGCGGGCTTTGCTCGCCGGATCTTTCTCCTTTTTAAGCGATTGTTTTTCAATCTCCAGAGAAATAACGCGTCGTTGGGCGCGATCAATATCACGTGGTAAAGATTCCAATTCCATCTTCACACCTGCGGCGGCCTCATCGATAAGATCGATTGCTTTGTCAGGAAGAAATCGGTCCGAGATATAACGGTCAGACATCACGGCGGCGGCAACGAGCGCGTTGTCGGCGATACGAATACCGTGGTGGACTTCGTACTTTTCTTTGATACCACGAAGGATGGCGATGCTATCCTCAACAGTCGGCTCTTCGACGAGAACCGGTTGAAAGCGCCGCTCTAAGGCGGCATCTTTTTCGATATATTTTTTATATTCGTTCAAGGTCGTCGCGCCAATGCAGCGTAGTTCGCCGCGCGCTAAGGCGGGCTTGAGCATATTGGAGGCATCCATAGAGCCCTCTGAGGCACCAGCTCCGACCAAGGTGTGAAGTTCGTCGATGAAAAGGATAATATTTCCGTCTGCGTTTTGAACTTCCTTGAGTACCGATTTCAAACGCTCTTCAAATTGTCCACGAAATTTTGCGCCGGCGACAAGCGAGGAAAGGTCGAGTGAAAGGACTTTTTTTCCGATCAGACTTTCCGGGATATCGCCTGAGGTAATACGTTGGGCAATGCCTTCGGCGATGGCCGTTTTTCCTACTCCAGGCTCGCCGATAAGTACGGGATTATTTTTTCGCCTGCGACTGAGAACTTGGAGGGCGCGTCGAATTTCCTCGTCGCGTCCAATGACAGGATCGAGTTTTCCTTCTTCGGCTTGGGCCGTGAGATCGGTGGTGTATTTTTTGAGGACTTGATATTTCTCTTCTGCATCGGGTCCGTCGACACGTTGTGCGCCTCTGATTTCTTTCATCGCGTCTAAAAGAAGAGATTTAGTGACGCCAAATTTAGAAAGAATATCAGATGCTTTTCCTGCTCGCGTGCATAATCCCAAAAGAAGGTGCTCGGTGGAAACATAGTCATCTTTTAAGGTGTCGGCTTCTTTTTGTGCACGATTCAACGCGCCTTTGAAGGTCTTTTCCATATAAACGTCGCCGCCGCTTACCTGGGGCAACTTGGAAAGCTCGGTCCCAACTTCTTTCACCAATGCATCGCCGTTAATACCAATCTTTTTAGTAATAGGCTTTACTATTCCCTCTTCCTGCGTAAGCAACGCCAAAAGGAGATGCAGCGGCGTGATCTCTGGATTTCCTCTTTCGCTGGCTAAGGTATTTGAGGCGGCTAAGGCCTGCTGTGCTTTTAATGTGTACTTATCATAATTCATTTTCTTTCCCTTGTTTTAGGTTTTGATGGGTGCCCTTTTTCGCCCATCTTACGGCTTTAAGTTAAGATCTACTTGAATGGGGTCAAGCCATTTATTCGAAGAAAATAGAAGCTGTGTAGAATTTCGAAATCTGATAAAGATGAAGCCTAAGAGGTGAAGCATGACGAAGATATTGGTGATTGAAGATAACGATACCTTGCGTGAGGGCATTGTTCAGGTAGTCAAACGTATGGGCCACGATGCCTGTTCGGCGTCCAATGGAAAGACGGGAGTTGAGCTCTATTTTTCGGAAAATCCCGACCTCGTCGTATCCGATCTAAAGATGGACGGAATGGACGGAATGGAGGTTCTCAAAACGATTCTTAAGAAAGATGGGACAGCGCTTATCATGATTGTTACGGCCTTCGGCTCGATCGAAAAAGCAGTCGAGGCGATGCAGAAGGGCGCCTATGATTTTATCCCTAAACCTTTTCCGCCCGACCTTTTAAGACAGAAAATCATCAAAGGAATTGAACTTAGCGAGGGTCGAAAAAAGACCTCTCGACTGGAGCGCGAAAACGATCTTTTAAGAGAAGAAATATCGGCGGGTAAGGCGGCAGGAACCATCGAAATGATCGGTTCTTCTCCAGAAATGGGCGAGGTCGTAAAACGAATTTTAAAAGTCGCAAAGAGCGATACTACGGTTCATATTTTTGGCGAATCAGGTACAGGAAAAGAGTTGGTTGCCCGCGCGATTCATGAAAACTCGCCTCGTGCAAAGGGACCTTTTGTCAAAGTGAATTGTGCGGCTCTAGCGGAGTCATTACTTGAGTCCGAACTTTTCGGACATGAAAAAGGCGCCTTCACCGGAGCGATAAGACAGAAGTTAGGGCGTTTTGAGTTGGCCGATGGCGGAACCATTTTTCTTGATGAGATCGGCGATATCTCAGCCACCATTCAAACCAAATTGTTGCGCGCCATTCAAGAACGTCAGTTCGAAAGGGTCGGCGGCGAGAGTACGATCGAGGTTGATGTTAGAATCGTGACGGCGACCAATAAGGATTTAGAAAAAGAAGTTGAGGAAGGGAATTTTCGCCAGGATTTATTTTTCCGATTGAGTGTGATTCCTATTATTCTTCCTCCCCTCCGAAAAAGAATGACCGATATCAACGTCCTGGTGGAACACTTTATTGAGAAATTAGAGGTGCGAACGCGCAAGCATATTGAACGTGTTTCTCCAGATGCCTTGGAGGCGCTTCACGAATATCGATGGCCCGGTAATGTTCGTGAGCTTGAAAATGTTATTGAACACGCCATGGTTTTTGCGGACGGAATGACGATTGAGATTCAAGATTTACCGGCCATGTTGGTGGGTAAAAAGGCCGGTGATACCTTAAACATTCCCAAGGGCGATCGAAGTCTTCCCGATATTCTCGAAGATCTAGAAGACCAACTTATTCGACGCGCTTATCGAAAGGCCAAAGGTGTTAAAACCGAAACGGCACGCTTGCTGGGAATCAAAGCGAGTGCCTTATATTACAAACTAGAAAAGTACGGCATCGAAGATTCGGACGCGCGGGCATAGTGATTTTTACAAATTAGAAGGGCTACTTGCTGGGTTGACCAAGTCGAAGATTTCCACCTCGGGCGGTGGGCCAAAGTAGACAATTATTCGCAGATCCGGGAACGCGAAAAACATCCATTCCATGTTCGAAGGTTTGAACGAAGATTTCTAAATTTCCATCACCCGTGAGATCTCCGATAGCCGGTGCCGCTGGTGCACCGTTTCCATTTCCATTGTTGCCCGTATTGGGAAGCGATATATCGTATAATAGTTTACCATTCGCGGCGAGGATAACGAGATTTCCAGAATCGAGAAGGTCCGGCGCTCCGTAGGTTGTAAATAGAAGTTCGGGCGATCCATCTTGGTTGAGGTCGGCAACGGTGACCTCGCTTGCGTACATGATTTGTTTTCCATGACCGTAATTGAACTTCCAGATTTCCTTTGAACTGGCATCAAAAGCGTGAATAAATCCGTCATTAAGGGAGACGATGATTTCTGGTTTTGCGTCGCCTTGAATGTCGACAGTTGTTGCAGCGGGAATACCCTTGGGAGGATAGTAGCCGTCGAGTTCCAGAGGTTTTCCGCCGCGTGGAAGCTGCTCCCATCCGGGTAAACGCATCGCCGAATCTTGGCCTTCTCCGTAGTTGCCTTGAAGCACCATCGGGGCGTAGGCCTGGGTTTGGTAGGGCGTGTTCTTTTCGATATTTGGAATGCCGAGCACTTCGTTTTTGCCATCCCCATCGAGGTCGACAATATTGGGCGGGGAGGCCGTCCATTGGAGCCATTCCGCGTTATCGGGATGAGGCCATTCGCCGGTGTGATCGTGGTAGTGCTTTTTCTCAACTTCTGGATCAGCCCATCGAATGAATTGGCCCCACGTTAAGCGTTCATCCTTAAAATCACTATCGCGATTGGTGAACCAAGGTGAGGCGTTGATGGCGACACCATCGTGGTTAAAGGCTTGGATGTGGTGGTTGTCGTAGGTGGCGATGATTTCCAATTCCTTGTCATCGTCGATGTTGCCGATGGCGAGGTTGAGACCAAAGGCGCCGTACCCATTGTGGCCCATCCCGTTGCGATCAGCGTCTCCGCCTTCTCCCTTGTTGCGATTGTATCGAGGCCAGGCTGGGAAGTCGGTATTGGCGGGTTGGTAGGTTTTTCCCTTCGCGGAAAAGACAAAAACTTGGGCTCCGCCGTCTTTCGTTTTTGTCGTTTGGGTGGTGGTAACGACGATTTCAATACTGCCGTTTTTATCAAGATCGGCGACAGCCAATCCGCGCACTTCTGGTTTTTGATCTCCGCTGGTGGTTGAAACAGGGAATCCATTTTTGAGTTCAAGTTTTTTGTTTTTCCATTCGTAAACGTAAACTTCGTGACCATTTCCATAGATGATGTCTTCGATTCCATCGCCCTCTAAATCAACAACGGCATGGGGTGCATAAATACGTCCCTCGCCGCCATCGGCTTTGGCTAGCAATTCGCCCTGGTGGTCAAAGACGAAAACTGAATAGTAAGCCGCGATGAGTTCATTTTGTCCGTCCCCATCCAGATCTTTTACAATAGGCGAGGCGAACCAACTTGTTTCGCCTTTTAGGTTTTTCCAAAAAGTTGGTTTTTGGACCTCGCCTGCGGTGTCGCCTTTTTCGCAAACTCTATTCGCTTCGCCTCCGGTCGAACTTCCACCGATGGGAAGTCCTTCATCGGACCCGCAGGTGAGCAGAAAGAGGGAAAGCAGGGCAAGGCCTTTTGAACGAATCATGGGTTTCTCTTTTCGTGGGTAATCAGATTATTGAAAAGAATTGGATTTGCAAATGATGAAAACATGTTGGTAAAGCCCATCGTTTCATTTTGATGAGCGATGAGTCATTTTCCTCGTGAAATTCGTTCGTTTTCTGGTACCGTCCGCTGATGTTGGCTTCCCCTGTAAGCAGGTTCGATAATGCGCGTTTTTATTTTTCTTCTTCTCTCCCTCGGTTCTTTTGGATGTTCAGATGAAAAGACCGATCCCGCTGACCTTGTCGATTTTCGCACTCAAAATAGCGGAGATGGAGGGCATCAAAAACAGGAAGATGTTTTCAAAGATAGTTCGATGTCTAAGCCCGACCTCGGGATGCAAGGCGATACTTCAATCGAAGATATGCACCTTGTCGCCGATAGCTCGGCCGATATGAAGGATGGGGGATCCGTGGAAGACACAGGGACGATCGATGAGCCCAAACCTAGATGCGATGAGAACGCGCTGGCGAACAAATTAAGCCGCTATCCGAATACGATTCCGACAACGCATCGTATTTCTCGACGGGGAGCCAAAGTGACGGTGGAGCTCGGTGTATCGGGCGATTTTAGTGGGATTGGAAGTTCCTTAATCATCAAAAACAGCGCAGGTTTGGCGAGTGGAAATATGATCGAGCCTCGTCTGGGGGCCGGTGCAGCACACCAATTTACGATGTTCGCTGACTCGGATAATAAGACTTTGGTGATGAATCAAGCGGCTGGCAATTCGACCCCTAACAATTGGGGTTATCATGCCTGTCTGTGGGAAAAAACGAACCACACGATTTTGGACGGGCAGCGTTGGTTAGCGATGGATAGCGACGAGTATCGGGTTGGTGGAAGTTCGACCGCAACAGATCCCTTTCTTTCCGGGGCGCAAAAAAGTTTACGCGTTTTAAGCGGGCGTCCGATCTGGGAATTACTTCCTTTGAATGTCGGTGCGTTGGGTGAGGTTGTTGAAATTAGGAAAACGTGGGTTATTAAAAACACCTCAAATCGTGTTGTGAACCTGACGAATGAAATTTCTTGGGACGCGCTTTATCACCGTCCTCAATTTTCTATCGAACATAATATGCGGATGATTTACGGGTGGCATCATAGCAACGGAGCGCCGACCTACGATGTCATTCGACCTCATGCACCGATGGGGAGTGGTCCTGCAAATTTGATTGCCAATCGCCTGCTTTCGGCACCCGCGAATACGGTTCAGTACGAGTACATCGATATCCCTTTAGGGAAATGGGCGATGCATACTTTTCCTTCTGCGGCGGGTTATCTGAACCACATTATGTACGTGTTCGAGGTCGGCGGCGAGACGGTGGGGGTTGCGATGAAGCCACCGGTTCAGGGACGAACAGCGCTTGGTTTTGTTGGGAAAACCTATCAGCGTTTGCCCAATGAGCATCCGGGGACGATTCATCTTTATTCGATTTTTGAAGAAGGGAAAAACCTCATCTTGCAACCTGATGAGGAGCGTCGCTATACGATAAGTTATTACGTCGGGAGTCTTCCTCAATTGGCCGCCGCCGGATTTAAAGCCGAGGGTACAGTGCCGGTAGCAGATTGCAGCGCCTGTCTTGGAAATGCATCAAGTTGTTATGAAGCGTGCAATGGCGTCGTTGGGCGACCGGGACATTGTGCGGCTCCAGGAAGTGTTGATCCAAACGCCTGTTGTATCTGTTATTGATCACATTCGGTGATTTAGAACGAAGAAACTTTAGGTTTTTTTCTAAAATTTGGTAAACTGAACATGAACTCTCACTTGGATTTATGATGCGCGTCTATTTTTTTATCTTGGCTTTTCTTATTCAGGGCTGTCTGTTTTTTGATACTGCGACTCCGGCGGATGAAAATAATGGCGAGACGGTGAATAACGGCGTAACTCCAAATAACGGAACGCCTAATTGTATGGAGGTTGAAAAAGTAAATGGCATATGTTCGCCCAACTGTGCGAAAACCACCCCCTTTAATACACTATGTAATTTGGTTTGCGAGGATACCTGTTCTCAATATATCGATTGCTTTCCTTGCGGTGGAACGCGATGCACCGATGATTCTGATTGTGAAAGTGGGGTGTGTAATGGATCGGTTTGTAAAGAAGAGGCGCATTGTTGGGACGATGTTATATCCGGTGATGAAACGGATGTAGACTGTGGTGGTAGCAGCGATTGCCGAAGGTGCGTGGCCGAGGAAAGTTGTACAAAAAATTCCGATTGTGAACAGGGTTTCATTTGCAATGTTGATGACAAATGTGAAGAGGTTTTCGCGTCATGCGAAGCTGCGTTTCAAGGCGTCAATAATCCTTCCAATGGAATATATTTAATTGATGTGGGTGAGAATGACCCGGTTCCGATGTTTTGTAATCCTCGACTTGGTGGAGGCGCAGCGCTGCTATTGGTTGCAAAAGAAGACAGCAAATATTGGGGCGCCCAAAGCAGCAATTGGAAGCTGGACACGCCGAAAGGTCGTCTTCCAGAATTGAGACTAAAAGTTGCCGACCAAAAAACCGAGGCCTATTCGAAACTCGAAACAGACACGATTTTTCTTTGTCTGTTAGAGATGAACAAAACAAAATGTTTCAAATTTACCCTGGATTCAAAACGAACTTTGATGAGCTTTTTCACCATGGAAGAAAATCTGACGGTTAAGTATCAATCTGAACTTTCAGAGACAGGGACGCCAAAGTTCGCAACAAATTTCTTAGATACTTTTGGGTATCGTTTTGCAACGAATGTAACCCCTCAATGCTTATGGTTGGGAATAAATTTGGGCGATGCTAAAATCGGTTTGATGGGAGATGATGGTAATGGTTGCCAGGAAACGCTTAATGGGCGTGTGCAATTGGACGATTATGGGTTTGGACTGGGGATGGATTTTGGGGTTGCTTCCAGTTCTCTTAAAGGAAAAGCAGGCATAACACGTTATGTTACGAAAAAAAGAGCGAATGGCGTACCGCAGCCAGGAACCGGAACAGATCCTTATCTTGTCGGTCCGTGGGCGGTCTTTGCTAAGTAATACCATCACGTTGCGCCCAAGCGACTCGAGGCCATCCGGCAAGTGGATCCTCCACTTCCTTAAAAGCATCTAAAAAACGCAACTAGATCTTCCAATCCTGCGAATATTCGTCCGAGTTTGCGTGGAATTTCTTTGGCACGAATTCTGCTTTGGAAGCTTTCGTACATTAACTTAGATGAGATAAAAATGAATAATACTTTAAAAAATAGCGCACTGATTGGATTGGTTGCAATGGCTTGGGCATGTGGCGACACAGCACCTACTGATGATAGCTCGACGGCAACCGCGGACGGCATCGTTAAGTCGATTGATGGCAAAGCTGATCGTTGGAATTATAGAAACGATCCTCGCCATTTCAGAATGCAATTCAAGTACAAATTGGCCGACCTTCCTTCAGAAGGCTCTACCGAAAAGATTGCTTGGGCTGCCAGCTACTGGCCTGTCTATCAAGACGGTATCAACTACCGTTGGCAAGGCGCAGACCTTCTTTCGCCCGCCGAAAAATACGACAAAGCCTTTAACGGATGGGAACCAGACGCAGATTTTATGGATCTCAAACCCTTCGATCTAGATACCTGCGAATTCGACGAAGCCTATTATGAGCAACTCGGAAAAGCTGCCGATCACGTGACACGAAACAATGGAAACTACCGAGCTCACAACGGCATCGATGATGACGGCGACGGCGTTTCTGACCGTGACGAATGTTCTCAGCACGGCGATGTGACCGATTACGACGGTATCGAAACCTGGTTCGGCATTTGTCACGCATGGGCACCCGCCGCGGTTCTCGAAGTCGAGCCTCTTAAAGCTGTTGAACACAACGGTGTGAAATTTGAAACGTCTGACATGAAAGCATTGTTGATTCAACAATATGACCGTACCTCGGCGTATATGATGGGCGGACGTTGTAACGAAAATGAGCTTGAGCGCGATGATACCGGCAGAATCATTAAAGAGGAATGTCGCGATCTCAACGCAGGTTCGTGGCATGTGGCGATTACCAATCTCCTCGGCAATGATCGACGCGCCTTTGTTATCGAGCGAACAACCAATTATGAAATTTGGAATCAGCCTCTCATTGGTTATAAAATTACCGCTCAAAATGAAATCACTTTAGAAGAAGCGATTTCCCTCCTAGACCTCGACACGGTGAGCACCGGAAACGGTGAATTTGTCCACGGTGTTGAAGAAGAAACGGACCTCGCAAAAGCCATTCTTCATTTTGTAAATACGGCTACCTTTGCAGAGCTTGATGATAACGCTCGCCTGGACCGTCGCGCTGCTTCTAGCATCACTTACGGTCGCCCTTTCAGTACGCTCAAAGCGCTTGATAAAGCGCGTCGTGTAGGTTCGCGCGCCTTTAACCGTCTGTCTAAATATGTCGGTGAACAAGGTCTCGTTGGTGCTGATGCTTATGTTTACAACAAAGATGCTGTTAAATTCGTGGAAATCGAAATGACAACAGATTGGGTTGGTGAATCTGTTCCTCGTATCGGTGCAACCTCTCCGATCA
>Ga0256840_1002156_pt1 | contig 17604 bp, 15 predicted proteins | sample 355202metaG_FD_185969 | JGI IMG/M metagenome (GOLD analysis project Ga0256840, IMG submission 185969) | Hydrothermal vent microbial communities from Mid Atlantic Ridge, Atlantic Ocean - 355-202 | ecosystem: Environmental > Aquatic > Marine > Hydrothermal vents | place: Atlantic Ocean: Mid... | reverse complement strand
TGTTTTAAATCAATGTTTTGCATTTTTTGCAAAAAAATAAAGGTGTTTTGTAAAAATCGCAAAACGCAGATTTTGGTTTTGAGTTGTGAAAAAGTGTAAAAAATGGGGTTGGTTTTTTGTGTGATTAGGTAGGAAAATTTAAAAAATTCTGAAAACAAGTTTAGAATGATGGTAAAATTATGTTTGTGGTTAAATTTTCTCCCGCAGATTTCGCAGATTTTCGCAGAATTTTATGGATATTCTTGTGTGATTATGGCTGTGTGTTTATTAGTGCGCTAATTTTAGCCACGAATTTCACTAATTTTCACTAATTTTTTGAGATTACTTTGTGTTTATTAGGACACTGATTTTACGGATGACGCAGATTTACACAGATTTTTTTCATACTGCTTTGTGGACTTTGTGTCTTCTTGGTGTACTTTGTGGTTAAGTTTTCTCCCGCAGATTTCGCAGATTTTCGCAGAATTTAGCAACAGATTTTCACAGATTAACACGGAATAAGAGTAGTTATAATTTACACAAATTTTTCATACAGCTTTGTACCTTCTTGGTATTCATAGTGGTTAAAAAACTATGTGCCTATTGTGTTTATAAAAGTATTTTAAACCAAACCTATTCCTCCTTCAGCAACCTAATATCTCCAATCAATCGTTTAATATCATCACTATTAGTGCCGTCATAATAACCACGAATTTGTCGTTTTTTATCAATAAGCATAAATTGTTCAGTATGGATGAAATCTTGTTTATCGCCATCGCCTTCATCAAGTACAGCCATATAAGATTTACGAGCAAGATTGTAAATGTGTTTTTTGTTGCCTGTGGTTAAATTCCATTTTCCATCAACCGCACCATGCAGTTTAGCATAAGCTTTTAGTAACGGCACACTATCATAAACAGGAGTAACAGACATAGATAGTATTTTTATATCATTATCATTTAAAAATTCTTTTTGGATAATTTCCATGTTGTTAGACATAATCGGACAAATATTTTTACACGTAGTAAAGAAAAAGTTGGCTACATAGATTTTGTCTTTATAATCGTTTTGCGTAATGGTTTTTCCATTTTGATTAATTAAAGAAAAATCCGCTATTTTATGACCGTGTTTTACATGCTGAATACCACTATCAACCAATTTAGGGTTTACATCAAACGGATTGTAAATAGGTAATTTACGCTTTTGACTTGTTAAAAAATAAATAGATGTTACAGCCAATATCATAAAAACTAAAAAAAATTTTAGTAAACCATAGGGTTTTTTAACACTTTGTTGTTTCATTATTACCTATATTTGAAAATTATTATACAAATTTACAATTATGAAATTTTATTATACTCTTTTTTTAGCTTTTTTTTTATTTAATGCAACATTGGTTGCTCAAAAAATAGAATTACAAAGCAAAGCAGACTATTTGCACGATATTCAAGTGCTAGAAAAAAAAGCAGCGCAACGCACTATGAATTTCCGTAGAAACATAAATACAGAAAATTACGATTTAAAGTATCACAGACTAGAATGGACAGTTGATCCTGCAAACGAGTATATTGATGGAGTAGTAACATCATACTTTGTTGCAAAAAGCAATATGACAACCATTACGTTTGATTTGCAAAGTAATATGAATGTTACGCAAGTAACTCAAAGAGGTGTGAATTTAAGCTATGCACAAAATGCAAATGATGAGGTTGTAATTACACTTCCTGCTACGTTAGCATCACAAACATTAGATAGTGTTTCTGTATATTATAACGGTGTGCCACAAAATTCAGGTTTTGATGCCTTTCAAGTAAGTACTCACGCAGGAACTCCTTTATTAGGCACTTTATCTGAGCCTTATGGAGCTAAAACTTGGTGGCCTTGTAAACAAGATTTAATTGATAAAATTGATTCTATTGATGTTTTTGTAATACATCCAAATCAGTATAAAGCAGCTTCAAACGGATTATTACAATCAGAAACTCCGCAAGGAAATAATACCATTACACATTGGAAACACAGATATCCAATTCCTGCTTATCTAATTGCTATTGCGGTTACCAATTATACTGTTTATAATGATTACGTAGCGAATGGTGATTTTAATGTAACAAATTATGTGTTTCCAGAAACTTTAGCATCCACTCAAGCAGCAACTGCTATCACGCCACAAATAATAGATTTATATGGTTCTTTGTTTGAAATGTACCCTTATGCTGATGAAAAATACGGTCATGCCGAATTTGGTTGGGGTGGAGGAATGGAACATACAACCATTTCTTTTATGGGAGGATTTAGTAGAAGTCTGATTGCCCATGAATTAGCGCATCAATGGTTTGGCGATAAAGTAACTTGTGGTTCATGGCAAGATATTTGGCTAAACGAGGGTTTTGCAACTTATTTAGAAGCCTTAGTTAGAGAAAATTTTGATGGTGATACGGCTTTTAGAAATTGGAGAAGAGGAAGTGTCTTGACTGCATGGAATGCCATTACTGCACAGCCAAATGGAGCTGTTTTTGTAACTGATACAACAAGTGTAAATAGAATATTTAGCAGCAGATTATCTTACCAAAAAGGAGCTATGTTGTTGCACATGTTGCGCTATAAATTAGGTGATTTAGATTTCTTTCAAGGTGTAAAAAATTATTTAGCCGATCCTGCTTTAGCCTACGGTTATGCAAAAACGCCACAATTAAAACAGCATTTAGAAACACAAAGTGGCGAAGACTTAACCGAGTTCTTTAATGATTGGTTTTACGGTGAAGGTTATCCAAGTTTTTCGCTAACATACGAACAAAATGATGCAGATAGATTAATGATTAGAGTACATCAAACACAATCAGATCCTTCTGTTTCCTTTTTTGAAACTCCTTTACCTGTAAAGGTGATTGATATACAAGGAAATGAGCAAATATTTCGTTTAGAACTAATGCAAAACGACCAGTTATTTGATGTTCTTTACGGAGGAAATATTGCAAGTATTCAAGTTGATCCAGATTTTCAAATTATCTCAAAGAATAATAGTGCTGTTGCAGGAGTATCCAATACCATTTTAGATGCAGATATTCACATATATCCAAATCCTGTAAAAGATATTTTAGAAATTCAGATAACCGATGCTATTGAACTTACCAAAGTTACTATATTTAATGCAATAGGTCAAAAAGTTTCAGTAAACACCAACAGATTAGATAAGATTTCTACCAGTATGCTAAATGCAGGAATTTATACCGTTGAGATTAAGGCGAAACAAGGAATAACTTATAAAAAAATCATAAAAAAGTAAGGAGATTAAATTTTTTTAGCAATTACAATATATAAAAACGTACTTTTGTGCGTTTTTTATATTTAAAATACTTATTAATGACATTATTAATCCAAATTACACAGTTCGTTTTTATTATTTCTGTGCTGGTTATCTTACACGAATTAGGACATTTTTTGCCTGCAAAATACTTTAAAACTAAAGTAGAAAAATTCTATTTATTTTTTGATTATAAATTTTCTTTATTCAAAAAGAAAATTGGCGATACAGAATACGGAATTGGATGGATTCCTTTTGGTGGTTACGTAAAAATTGCTGGAATGATTGATGAATCAATGGATAAAGAACAAATGAAATTACCACCAAAACCTTGGGAATTTCGTTCAAAACCAGCTTGGCAACGTTTAATTATTATGATTGGTGGTGTTACTGTAAACTTCTTTTTAGCTTGGTTTATTTATAGTGCTATATTGATGTATTACGGAGAAAGTTATGTTGATAACAGTAAATTGCCTTATGGAGTTTATGTTGATGAAGTAGGAGAGCAATTAGGTATTAAAAAAGGAGATATTATTGTTTCAGTCGATAAAAAACCTATTCAAAAGTTTGGCGATGCTCCTATTGCTATTCTCTTAGGAGAACAAATGACGGTAAATAGAAACGGTCAAAAAGTGAGTTTTCCATTAAAAGATGAAATAAAAAAACTAGTTTTAGAAAATCAAGGAAAGAGATTTATTTCTGAAGCAATTCCTGCTAAAATAGCCTTAGTTGCTGATGGATATACTGCTCAAAAAGCAGGTTTGCAAAAAGGTGATGAGATTGTTAAAATTAATGATAAACCAATTGCTTTTTGGCAAGATTTAGTTAATGAAATTCACAGTAATAAAAACAAAGATTTACAAGTATTAGCAAAACGAAATGATGCTTTAGTAAATTTAACCATTCATGTGCCAGATAGTGTAAAAATTGGTGTTTCACCTGATATTTCCTTATTAAAAAACGCTAGTGTTACAAAAAAATACGGTTTTATTGAATCTATACCAAACGGATTTCATCAAACCATTGATGTATTGGTAAATCAAGTACGACAGTTTAAATTGGTTTTTAATAAAAAAGTACAAGGTTATAAACATATGAAAGGTCCAATAGGTATTGTTGGTGTAATGCCTCCACAATGGGATTGGTATTTTGTATGGAAGTTTATGGCAATGTTTTCGGTATGGTTGGCATTTTTAAATTTATTGCCTATTCCTGCGTTGGACGGTGGTCATATTGTCTTTTTATTATACGAAATGATTACAGGTAAACCAGCATCTGAAAAAGTATTAGAATATGCTCAAATTGCAGGATTTATTATTGTAATGTCATTAATGGTACTTGTATTTGGTAGTGATATTTACCATTTAATTTTTGGATAATTTTCTTAAAATTGAATTTCATAGCTTAATCATTTTTTTAGACTCACACCGAGACTTTGAGTCTCGGTGTGAGTTACACGCTCTTTGTGGTTAAAATAGAGAAACTAGCATTACAAATATACAATTCAACAAATCTTCAGTACATTTGCTAAAATTTAGAATGTGTTTAAAAGGTTACTTCATAAATTAGCTTACGGCTTTATTACGCTTTTTGGTGTAGTAACGGTTATCTTTTTCATCTTACATAAAATACCTGGCGATTCTGTACAAATGATGCAAGGTCAGCACGAAGACAACGAACAATTACAAGCCATTAAAAAAAAATACGGCTTTGATAAACCTATTTTCACTCAATATTTTTTGTATTTGAATGATTTATCACCAATCTCATTTCATAGTAAAAATGCAAGGGATTTCACTGCTTTAGAAAGTAAAAAATACAATGCTATCAAATTAGTTACTATTGGGAATACTACACTCGCTTTAAAATATCCTTATTTGCGAGAATCGTATGCTAAAAGCGGAAAAAAAGTAAGTGCTATTATTGTTGAAACTCTTCCAAACACTGCGATTTTAGCGGTGCTTTCTATTCTAATTGCTATTGTGATTGGTATTGTATTCGGAATTTTATCTGCCTTGTACAAAGACACTTTTTTTGATAAAATAGTTTCTGTAATTAGCATTATAGGTATGAGTGTGCCATCGTTTTTTTCAGCCATATTATTTGCATGGTTTTTTGGTTTTGTATTGCACAAATACACGCATTTAAACATGACAGGTAGTTTGTATGCAATAGATGATTTTGGTAGCGGACAATTTATTCAGTTAAAAAACTTAATACTTCCTGCTATTGTTTTAGGTATTCGTCCGTTAGCAGTGATTATTCCATTAACAAAAAATTCGTTGTTAGAAGTTTTAGGGCAAGATTACATAAGAACCGCCAAAGCAAAAGGCTTATCTCAATTTCAAATTATTAAAAAACACGCTTTAAAAAACGCTTTAAATCCTGTAGTTACAGCAATATCTGGTTGGTTTGCTTCCTTGTTGGCAGGAGCGGTATTTGTAGAGTATATTTTTGGATGGAATGGCTTAGGGAAAGAGATTATCAATGCCTTAAATCAGAAAGATTATCCTGTAATTATAGGTTCATCAATAATCATAGCGTCTATGTTTATAATTATCAATATCTTTGTAGATGTTATTTATGGATGGTTAGACCCTAGGATAAAAACAATTTAAAGGCACGCTTTTTGTTTCTTTAGTTGTAGTTAATAATAACATCCACAATAGTGGTATAATAATTTTTTAAAAATGAAAAAAACAATCACCTTTTTAGCTTTAATCGTTACAATGATAAGCTTTGCACAGCAACCAAAGAATTTTAATAAAACCGCTTTAGATGAATATTTTGTCAGTCAAAATGGAGCAATGGTTCAGTTTAAAAATATTCTTGAAAAACACAAAGGGAAAACTATTTTTATTGATATTTGGGCATCGTGGTGTTCGGATTGTGTTGGAGGTATTCCAGAATTGCAAAAATTACAAGCACAAGAAAAAGAGATGGTTTATGTGATGTTATCATTGGATAGAACCTCTGTTTTATGGAAAGATGCCATTAAAAAGTATAATTTAGAAGCAGACCATTATTTATTCACTAAAAAGTGGAAAGAAAGTATCTTTTGTAAAACAATAGATTTAGATTGGATTCCAAGATATATGATTGTTGGTAAAGATGGTACGATTAAACTTTATAAAGCTATCGAATTTACCGATGAAAATATCGTAAAAATAATACAGTTAGATAAATAATTTAGCATTTAAGATTCAAAATTTAATATTTTAAAAATGAGAAAAAAAATAGTAGCAGGAAACTGGAAAATGAATTTGAATAAAACAGAATCAATTCAGTTAATAAACGAAATTTCTGCTAAAATAAACGGATTAGAATTAGGTAAAAATAGGGTGATTGTTGCTCCAGTAAGTGTTAATTTAGACGCAGTAGTTTCTAATAATAACAATAGTAAAATTGAATATGCAAGTCAGAATATGCACTTTGCAGATAGTGGTGCTTTTACAGGCGAAGTCTCAGCAAATATGCTTAAAGATATTCATGTTCATATTACGCTTTTAGGACATTCAGAAAGACGTGCTTACTTTGGAGAAGATGATACTTTGTTAAAGAAAAAAGTAGATCAAGCAATGAATAAAAATATGGAAGTTATTTTTTGTTTTGGAGAAGAACTAGAGGATAGAAAAGCCGAAAATCATTTTAAAGTGGTTGCTTCACAATTAACCAATGCTTTATTTCATTTAGAAGCAAGTGCGTGGAAAAATATTGTTTTGGCTTACGAGCCTGTTTGGGCAATAGGAACAGGAATGACTGCTAGTCCAGATCAAGCACAAGAAATGCACGAATTTATCCGTAATTTAGTCAAAGAAAATTATAATGGAAACGTAGCGAATGATGTTACCATTTTATATGGAGGAAGCGTGAAGCCAGCTAATGCTAAAGAGATTTTTGGTAAACCAGATGTTGATGGTGGTTTAATTGGTGGTGCAGCTTTAAAAGCGGATTTGTTTGTGGATATAATAAAAGCAATGTAATACATGACAACATACATTTCATATACATTTACTATAGAACCCAGAGATCCAGCAACCGAAATCCTTATAGCAGAATTAGGTTATGCAGGTTTCGAATCCTTTGTTGAAAATGATAAAGGTGTCATTGCATTTATCCAAAAGGACGAATTTAAAGAAAATATGCTAGAAGATATTTTTATTTTAAAAAACGAGGATTTTAAAATAGCATTCAAAAAAGAAATCATAGAGCAAGTCAATTGGAACGAAGAATGGGAAAAGAATTTTAATCCTATTTTAATTGATGATAAAGTATTTATAAGAGCACCTTTTCACGATAAAAAACCAGAAATTGCTTATGACATTGTTATAGAGCCTAAAATGAGTTTTGGTACAGGTCATCACGAAACTACTCACATGATGGTAAAACACCTGTTAAATACCGACTTAAAAGATAAAAAAGTGCTCGATATGGGTTGTGGTACAGGAGTTTTAGCAATTTTAGCAGAAATGCGAGGAGCAAAACCCATTGATGCAATTGATATTGATAATTGGTGTTACTTAAATTCCATTGAAAATGCAGCAAGAAATAAATGTAGTCATATTTCAGTTTTTGAAGGCGATGCCAGTCTATTAATCAATAAAAAATACGATGTAATCATAGCTAATATCAATAGAAACATATTATTAAACGATATTAAAACCTATACGAGTTGCCTAAATGAAAACGGTGTTTTGTTGTTAAGTGGCTTTTATCAAGAAGATATTCCAATAATTGATAAAGAAGTTTCAAAATACAATTTAAAACTCCAAAGTATTGAAGAAATGAAAAACTGGGTTGCACTTAAATATAGTTAAACAAACGAAACGATTTTAAACCCTGCCAGCGTTAATTTTCACACACCTAATAACGCTGGCAGGGTTATTAAAATAAATTTTGTAAAAATAAAATAACTTACTATATTAGCTAAAAATTACAACAATGAGTACCAAAGAAAAAATTCAAGAACAATCAGACGTTGATGTACTAGAGCAAGAAGTGCCTCAACACGAAATCATTTTATATGATGATGATTTTAACACCTTTGATTTTGTAATCGATTCTTTAATTGATGTATGCGAACACACCCTAATTCAAGCAGAACAATGTACAATGTTGGTGCATTATAAAGGAAAATGTGCCGTAAAAACAGGAGAATATGCAGCGCTTAAACCAAAATGTTCTAAATTGTTAGCATTGGGTTTAACTGCGGAGATAGTATAGTTTACTCCATATATCTCTGTTTTTTTTAAAACTTTTTGACAAATTCATAAAGAAAAATCCTCTATGTAACAAGTCTATAAAGAAATTTTAAATTCTCTGTAAAACCCCGTGAACCTCTGTGTATCCCTGTGCAATAACAAAACACATGCAACTCTCTGCAACAAAACAAAAAATAAAAAACCTCCGAGCAACTCTGTGGACCTCCGTGTACCTCTGTGCAACAACAAAAACCCATATATCTCCGTGCAATAAAACCACAAATAAAAAACCCTCCGTGCAACTCTGTGAACCTCCGTGCATCTCTGTGCAACAACAAAAATACGTATATCTCTGTACAACAACAAAAACCCGTGCAACTCTGTGTAACAACTTTTACAGTTATTTCTTTTATCTCTATTCTAAAAAATATATTTTTGCAGATGCAACAAAAAGTCCTTATTTTAGATTTTGGTTCTCAATTTACACAGCTCATTGCACGAAGAGTGAGAGAATTAAACATTTATTCAGAAATTTTCCCTTATAATAGTAAAAGTTTTGATGTAGAAAACTACAAGGCAGTAATCCTTAGTGGAAGTCCAAATTCAGTGAGAGGAGAAGATGTGTTACATCCAGATTTATCTAAGATTAAAGGAAAGAAACCTTTATTAGCAATATGTTACGGAGCACAATATCTAGCACATTTTTTTGGAGGAAAAGTAGGAGCGAGCAACTCACGTGAATACGGAAGAGCAAATTTATCCTATATTAATAGTAAAAGTAAATTATTTGAAAACATAAAAGAGCAATCTCAAGTATGGATGAGTCATAGTGATACCATTATTGAATTACCAAAAAACGCAACAAAAATTGCCAGTACTCATGATGTAGAAAACGGAGCTTTTAGAATAGAAGATGAAGAAACTTATGCAATTCAATTTCATCCAGAAGTGTATCATTCAACCGATGGAAAACAACTATTAGAAAATTTTTTAGTCCATATTGCCAAATTAGAACAATCATGGACACCAGATGCTTTTGTAGAAACTACAGTTAAGAGATTACAAGAACAAATAGGAAACGAAAAAGTAGTTTTAGGCTTATCAGGTGGAGTAGATTCAACGGTTGCTGCTGTTTTGTTAGATAAAGCCATTGGTAAAAATTTATATTGTATTTTTGTAGATAACGGACTGTTGCGTAAAGATGAATATAAAAACGTCTTGGCGCAATACCAAAATATGGGATTGAACGTTAAAGGTGTAGATGCTTCGGCACGCTTTTTGTCTGCTTTAAGTGGATTGAGTGATCCAGAAAAGAAAAGAAAAGCAATTGGTAAAGCCTTTATTGAAGTTTTTGATGATGAAGCACATAAAATTGAAGATGTGAAATTTTTAGCTCAAGGAACAATTTATCCAGATGTTATTGAATCGGTTTCAATTTCAGGAGGACCTTCAGCAACTATAAAATCACATCACAATGTGGGAGGATTGCCAGATTTTATGAAATTGAAAATTGTAGAACCACTTAGAATGATTTTTAAAGATGAAGTAAGACGAGTAGGTAAAACATTAGGAATAGATCCTGTTTTATTAGGACGACATCCTTTTCCAGGGCCAGGTTTGGCGATAAGGATATTAGGAGATGTAACTCAAGAAAAAGTAAAAATGTTACAAGAAGTTGATGCTATTTTTATAAACGGATTAAGAAAATGGAATTTATACGATGAGGTTTGGCAAGCAGGAGTAATGTTGTTACCTGTAAATTCAGTTGGTGTTATGGGTGATGAACGAACATACGAAAAAGTAGTTGCACTTAGAGCAGTAAGTTCAACCGATGGAATGACAGCAGATTGGGTAAATTTACCTTACGAGTTTTTGCAAGAAACCTCCAATAAAATAATTAATAATGTAAAAGGTGTCAATAGAGTAGTGTATGATATTAGCTCAAAACCACCAGCAACAATCGAATGGGAGTAGAAAGATGTGAAAAGGAAAACCAAAGACTAAGAACCAAAGATAGAGAACTGAAGACTAAAGACTGAAGATTGAAGATTGAAGACTGAGAACTGAAGACTAAAGACTGAAGACTGGGAACTGAATACTAAAAACTAAATCAAAGAATTTCATAAAAAACAAAAAGAAAATACTAAAATAAAACATACAGCTTTGTGAACCTTGTGCCTTCTTTGTGTACTTTGTGGTTAAAAAGCAATTTAATAACAATACAGATGAAAAAGATAATTTTAATCTTCATCCTTTTAATAGGATTAACCATACAAGCTCAAAACGGTAAATTTAAAACCTATAGAGTATCAGCACATGAAACCATAACCAGTATTGCTAAAAAAATAGGTATTACACCTTATGATTTATTAAAATTAAATCCAGATGCAGAAGACGGAATACATATAGATGAAGTGTTAATTATACCAAACAAAGTATTTAAAAACACAACTCAAGTTCTTCCTGTTAAAACAAAAGATTCAATAGTTGATGGCTATATATATCATACCGTAAAACCATTAGAAACGGTTTATTCCTTAGCTACAAAGTATAAAATTTCTAAACGAAAAGTTAGAAAGTTAAATAAATTAAACAAAAAAGGAGATATTTCTGTAGGTCAAGTGTTAAAATTTCCTACCAAATTAAATAATACAAATAGTGAAGTAGTCAGTGCTAAAACTGAAACAAGCACACCTTTAAACACTTTTTTATATACAGTTCAACCCAAAGATACTTTTTATACTTTAAATAGATTGTATCATGTTTCAGAAGACGAATTAAAAAAGTTAAATCCAATATTAAATGAAGGGCTAAAAGCAGGATTATCAATTTATATTCCAAAGCCACAAGAAGAAGGTGTTACAACAGTTACTCCAATAACTCCAGAAACACCAACCACAATTGATACGGTAGCTGTAGTAAGCCAACCAAATTATAAAATACATAAAGTACAAGCTAAAGAAGGTTTTTTTAGATTGAAGCAAATATACGGAGTTTCAAAAGAAGAACTATTAGCTATAAATCCACAAATAAAAGATGGTTTAAAACTAGGTATGGAAATTAAAATTCCAATTAAAAAAGAAGAAAATCTTTTTGTTGAAACTGATGTTCATGGAAAACAATTAAATGTAGTAATGATGTTACCATTTAAAGCCAATGTTGAAACTCCGTTAGATGAAAAAAGTAAAAAATCAGTGCGATTACATAAAGTAACCGATTTTTATTTAGGTTCATTAATGGCGTTAGATTCGCTAAAGAAAAAAGGACTTTCAGTACATGTAAAAGTATTTGATACGAAAAATAGTGATTTTGTAGTGAATAATATTTTGAGTACTTATAATTTTGACCAGACAGACTTGGTTATTGCACCTATTAAATTCAAGCATTTTAAAGCGGTTTCAAGGCAATTAGAAAGTAAAGATGTTCCTGTAATTTCTCCAGTATCATCTAAAGACTGTAGTGTTCTTGGGTTGAAAAACACTATTCAAAATACACCTTCAAAAACCGTTAAAGAAGAGGCTGTGCTTAATTATATTCTTTCAAACCTAAGTAATCAAAACGTAATTATTATAGCAGATGAAAAAAAACCAACAGAGAAAGAATTATTTAATATAGATTTAATTAAGAGTAAACTCTTAAAACACGATTCGATTAAAAAAGTTACCGTTTTAAGAATGAAAGATGGCTATATAGAAAGAGAATTATTTGAAGAAAGTTTAAAAGATAAACAAGAAAACTGGGTTGTATTGGCGTCAAATAAAGAGGCTACAACCTATATGGCTGTTGAAAATCTAGCCGTTTTCCCTGAAAGTTATAAGGTAACTTTATTTTCATTATTAAAACCCAAAAAACTTACGCTGCTTGAAAACAGTTATAGAACGAGTGAAGAAGAACAAAACAAAGATACCTACTTTCTTAAAAGTGAATATTTGAATAAATTAAATTTTCAATTTCCATCTGTAAATTTTAAAGAAGATACTAACAAGGGTGTAGCAAATTTTAAAAACACATATCTTCAAAAATTTGGAAGTTCACCAACATCATTATCTTATAAAGGTTTTGATACTATGTATGACGCATTAATTCGTATTGCAAGTACACCAGATAAAATGGATGCTTTTCAAACTGGTGTTTCAAATAGACTTCATAGTCAATTTAAGTATAGACAAAACCAAAACGAGTCTTTTACTAATTATGGAGTGTTTTTATTGAGATATCACGATTTTAAGCTTGAAAAGGTTTATTAATTGTAAAAAATAATGATTTTTTCTTAATGTTTTAATAATTGTTATTATATTTGGCAACAAATATTTACAAACAACAATTTAAAATAACAAACATGAAAAAAATTACATTATTATTTGCATTGATTTTATCTGTTTATTCAGTGTCAGGGCAAATTTTCTCGGAAGATTTTAGTTCTGGAGTACCTCCAACAGGTTGGACAATTGATGGTCAAGCTGCTAACTGGAGCCAATATGACGGAGCTGTTGGAGGTGGAACAGCTCCAAAAGCTCATATTAATTGGGAACCTCGATTTAATGGTACTTCTCGATTAGTTTCGCCTACAATTGACTTGACAGGAGAAACAAATGTAGTGCTTTCTTTTGAGCATTTATACAGCTATTATGGAGGGCCATTTTCTTATGGAGTTGCTACAAGGTCTGGTGGAGGTGCTTGGAATATTGTTTGGACAGCAGTTAATCAAAGTGTAACAGAAAATAGAAAAGTTCTCATATCAAATTCTGATGTTGGTCAATCAGATTTTCAATTTTGTTTTTTCTTTACAGGGGATTCTTATAATATTAACGATATACTATTGGATGATATTATTTTAACACAGGCAAATGCTCTAGATGCCGAAATGGTAAGTATAGATAACATACCTTTTTTCCAACCCTCTAATCAAAATATAGAAGGAACAATTACAAATCAAGGTTATACACCAATTACTTCGTATGATGTAACATACAATATTAACAACACAGGAGATAGTGCAACTTATTCTGTTACAGGCGTAAACATTCCATTTAGTCAATCAAATTCATTTGTTCATAATGTTCCTTATAACTTTACAACTGGTACTTATAATGTTGTCGTTACTATTTCAAATATTAATGGGCAAACGGATATAACTGATAATAACACATTAAATAAAGAATTTGGTGTTGCTTCTCAATCTACAATAAATCGTCCATTATTTGAATTATTTACCAGTTCATCATGTGGTCCTTGTGCAGGTTTTAATGGTAATATTTTTAATCCGTTTATGGCTCAACATAATGATATTACTGTTGTTAAATATCAATCAAACGGTCCATCTCCTGGAGACCCTTATTATACACCAGAAGTAGGTGTCCGATCAACTTATTATGGTCAAAATGGAGTGCCTCAATTATATATTGGAGCAACAGATTATGCGGCAGCTGGTTATGTTCCGACACAAGCAAATGTTGATCAAGGTTATAATAATGAAACTTCAAAAGTTTCTTTCTTTGCTCCCATAAACCCAACATTTAGTATTAATGGTAATGAGATTACTGTAAATGCTAATATTACTCCTTATATTTCTGGAAATTTTAAAGTTTTTATTGCGGTTGTTGAAAAAACAACTACTGGAAATGTAGGGTCTAATGGGGAAACATCGTTTGAACATGTAATGATGAAAATGCTACCTGATGCTTCAGGTGAAGAAATTAATTTTAGTGATGGTATATCTCAAACAGTTAATTATACTTTTGATATGTCTTCAACTTTTGTGGAAGAAATGAACGATTTAGCTGTTGCTGTTTTTGTACAGCATGAAGATTCTAAAATAGTAATGCAGTCAGGTTATGTTGATACGGCGAGTGTTGCTAGTGTTAGCAATGAAATTTTAGCTTTTGTTAAAGTGTATCCAAATCCAACAACAGGCATATTAAATATTAAAACAGACAGAGAAATATCTATTAATATAACTGATATGCTAGGTAGGAAAGTGTATCATAACAATCAAATCATTAACAATGAACAAGTTGATTTAAGTACTATGGAAAAAGGTATGTATATAATAACCTTATCTGATGGAAAACAAAGGGCAACACAAAAAATTGTTTTAAGATAAATTCTAAATTTAAGAAAATGAAAAAAATAAGATATACGTTATTACTTGTTCTTTCTGTAATGGTTTTAACTTCATGTAAAAAAGACGATCCAACAGAGCCACAAGTAGTTGACGATCCAACAGAGCCACAAGTAGTTGATACTCCAGCATTTACATTGAAGATAGATGGAGAAGAAGTTGAGGCTAACACGCAAGCAACGGCTTTGTTAAAATCGTACAATGTAGTTGGTGTTGATGGAGAACTTGGCTTTAATATTACAAATAATATAAATGAAGAAATCAAATTGCGTATGACAGTTGTAGATATTAACGGTAACGGAGATGGTATACAAATTTGTTTTGGATTTTGTTCTACTAGTGTAGCATTGGATGATACACAAGTACGCTCGTTTGCTATTGGAGAAACCACTACAGGCAACCAAACGCATGTATACAATGATCAAGTTGGTAATAGAGATTTTGAATGTACTATTAAAATTAATCAAGTTGATGAAAGTGGAACTGATATTGGAAATGGTAAAGAAGTTTATTTTACATATAAATATGTTGCTCCATAAAAAGAGTTAAATTTTAAACAAAAACAAATGGCTGTAAATATATTTATGTATATTTGCAGCCATTTTAATAATAACCCTAAAAGAAAGTTTGTGAAAGGAGGTGCCCAGATATGTTAATCATTCCAGTAAAAGATGGAGAAAATATAGATAGAGCGTTAAAACGTTTTAAACGTAAATTCGATAGAACAAAAACAATGAAAAAACTACGTGAGCGTAAACAGTTCACTAAACCTTCAGTGTTACAACGTCAGCAAAAGATGAAAGCAGCCTACGTGCAACGCAAAAAATCTACTGAAGAATAAAATTACAAAAATCCTGTTACCTTTTCGTAGCAGGATTTTTTTATACTATTTTTTTATTTCATAAAACACATTATAATACCATTGTTAGATTTAAAGTAGTATAAAAGGAAGATTTATTAGATTAAATTTTATATGTTTTGGGTGTTAAAATAATAGATATAGTCCCATTTAATGGAATTATTTAAAATCTACATCTAATTTTAAATATGAATGTAGGTAAAAGTATGATTTTTAGATGGCATTCGAAAGGTAATCGTAAAATTTGAAATGAGAGCATCGTATAATTTTCTGCTGTTTGAGTTCCGTAAATAGATTTATAATTGTAGAATAATTTTTAAGCGGAACGAGTTCAGAAAATTTAGATGCTGAATGATGAATTTAGATTAGCTTTCGTAAGTCTAGATTTTTTTGGTTCGTTTTTTTATCAATGAAAAAAATGAACAAATAAGATATAAAGCTATTGTTAGATTTTAAGTATTAGTTACCCATTATATTTTTAATAGAACCAATAATTTTGTGAGTCTATTTTGTTTATTTGTATTAATTAAAGTCATCATTATTAAGAATGTGTTGCACTCTGTTTAAGGTCTTATATCTTACATCAAAGCGGTCATAAGTCTTTTGTATCACAATACAGAATTCAAATATTTAACAATCATTTTAGAAAAATCATTTTTTTTAAAGTAGAATATTCGTAACTTTGTTAAAATTGGAATCCATGAAATTGATTCAAGCTTTTTTAGATTACTTATCATTTGAAAAAAAATATTCAAAGCATACTATTATATCTTATAAAACCGATTTAACAGCTTTCAATAATTTTATAAAAAAGGAATTTGATGATACAACCATTGAAAAAGTCCATTACACTCAAATAAGAACATGGATAGTTCAGTTAATTGAAAACGGAATATCAAACAATTCCGTAAACAGAAAAATGAGTAGTTTAAAAACCTTTTACAAGTTTTTAATCAAGACCCAAACTATTAAAGAAAATCCATTACAAAAACACCAATCATTAAAAACGCCAAAAAGAGTAAATGTGCCTTTCAATCAAAAGGAAATTTATGAAGTTATGGAGCTCTTTCAAAATGAAACAGAATTTATTCCGCTAAGAAATCAATTAATAATAGAATTATTTTACACTACTGGAATTCGAAGAAGCGAGTTAATCAATCTAAAATTCTCTGATGTAAATCTTAAATCAGCAATGTTAAAAGTTTTTGGAAAAAGAAATAAAGAACGATATATTCCCATATTGGAAGCGCTAAACACTTCTATTTCAAGATATGTAGAGGTTAGAAAGGAACAAGAAAGCAAATTAGATTACTTGTTTATTACAAAAAAAGGAAAAAAATTATACGGTACGCTTGTGTATCGATTAATAAATAACTATTTTAGTAGTGTGTCAACAAAGGTGAAAAAAAGCCCACATATATTAAGGCATGCTTTTGCAACACATCTGCTTAACGAAGGAGCAGATTTGAATGCAGTAAAGGAGTTGCTTGGTCATGCTAGCTTGGCTTCCACTCAAGTTTACACCAATAGTAGTTTAAAAGAATTGAAAAATGTGTATAACCGAGCTCATCCAAGAGCTCATAAAAATTAGAAAGCGTATGAAAGTATTGATTCAGTCTGTAAATTTTAATATGGACAAAGATTTAAAAGTGTTTATTGAAGATAAACTAGAAGGGTTAGAAAAATTTTACGATAGAATTTTAGGAGCAGATGTATTTTTAAAAGTACAGCAAACCAGTGATAAAGAAAATAAAACAACCGAGATTAGGTTAAAAGTTCCAGGAGATGATATTATAGTAAAAAAGAATTCTAAAACTTTTGAAGAAGGGGTGTTGCAAGGTGTAGATGCTTTAAAACGAAGCGTTAAGAAACTAAAAGAAAAGCAGCGTAGCCATTGATTAAAAAAAATATTAAAAAAAAATAAAAAAATGTTTTGATAATTAAAAAAACGTCTTACATTTGCAGTCCGTTAGAAAAAGCGGGCTGCTTTTTTTGAAATATTAAAGCAAAAAGCCGATGTAGCTCAGCTGGCTAGAGCAGCTGATTTGTAATCAGCAGGTCGTGGGTTCGAGTCCCTCCATTGGCTCTTTTAATTATCCTTTTTTAAAGGTTAAATTAGTTCTTTGAATAAAAAGATTGT
>Ga0256840_1002154_pt1 | contig 17606 bp, 13 predicted proteins | sample 355202metaG_FD_185969 | JGI IMG/M metagenome (GOLD analysis project Ga0256840, IMG submission 185969) | Hydrothermal vent microbial communities from Mid Atlantic Ridge, Atlantic Ocean - 355-202 | ecosystem: Environmental > Aquatic > Marine > Hydrothermal vents | place: Atlantic Ocean: Mid... | reverse complement strand
TGTTCCCCAAAAACCCCAGGAAATACTACAAGTATTATATGTACAATTCCCGTAATCATTAATAATTTTCCATGTATTCTTTTATGTTGAACTTTCATATTTTCTCCAAGTCTTTTTGTAAGCTAACTATTTATTCAACATCATTATATACACTTTAGCCTGAAATAGCACAATAACACACATTAAAAGCGTACTGTCATATTAGTGGGAATTCCCTGTTATACTATGCTTTGCTATGATTTATGAAATTAAATAAAGAAAATTGTTGCCCAAACTTAAGCGAATAATGTATGTTTAATACTGATATTTCCGTTATATGAACATACATGATAGTTAATTCCCATATATCAATAATAAACAACACAATGTAGCTTAAACTTTTTCAATATTGAGAGTTAAAGATAAAGAAGTATTATTCCAAAAATGAACTATAAAAATCTATATTGCATTTCAACACTCTTCAACTAAAATAACTTTGTTTCTACCCTTTTCTTTTGCCTTATACAAAGCTTCATCTGCTTTTTTATAAATAGTTTTTGTATCACAACGGCTTGGGTCTAGTAAAAAGCATACACCAATCGAAACTGTCACAAACTTTGAAACATTATTGTACAGATGTTCAATTTCAAGATTTTCCACTGCTTTACACATATTATTTATATTTTGCAATACTTCTTCTTTACTCAAAGCACTTGATAAAAATCCAAATTCTTCCCCTCCTAAACGAAAGAAAAATTCATTAGATCGTTGTGTAAGTTCTTCAATTTTTGCAGTAAGTTTTTTCAACACAATATCACCACCATCATGCCCATAATTATCATTATAAAGCTTAAAATGGTCTACATCCATTATGGCAAAGCAAAAACTCTCGTGTGCCCTTTTTGCCCTGTTTAATTCCCGTGGAAATACAGTATTAAAATAACGCCTATTATATATATGTGTTAATGCATCTTGCATTGAAAGTTCTTCAAACTTATGTCGAATTTTATACATATCTGTTATATCATTAAATGTAACCATCATATGTATTTCATTCTCTTCATAGATCTTTTTCGCATATAAAGAAAAATAATATTCTTGTCGCAAATAATCTATTTTGACTATTGGTTCTTTTGATTCTAACACATCGTATATCCATTTTCCCTCTCCACTCGTAATGGTATCATCATATTTTGATGTTGAGAAAAAGTGACATATACATTTATGTTCTTGCTTAAACTCTTCCAATGAAGCATATTCTTTGAAAAAAGTAAAAAATGCTTCATTTGCTTGCGTAATATTTTCGCCCGTTGTTATAATAATGATATTTGGATTTTTTTCATACAATGTTTTAAGATAAATTTCATTTTTTGCATGCTTTTGCTCAAGTTTTTTTCTTTTTCCTATCTCTTGATGTGTTCCTGAGAGTTCTAAAGCATTACCATCTTTATCGACTTTTGTGACAGCTCCTGAAGCTTGTATCCATATATAATGTCCGTTTACATGTAACATACGAAATTCAACAACATAGGGCTTTTTTTTCTCTATGGCTTTTTTAATAATTGGCATAATTCTTTTATAATCATCAGGATGCACTCTTGATTCCCAGTCACTTTGAGTATTTTTTACATCATTTCTCGCCAAACCAAGCATATTCAACCATCTCTCATCTGCTTCATGTCGCTGTGTTTGAATATTCCAATGCCAATAACCAAGCCCTGCACCTTCAAATGCCAAATCCAATTTTTTTGTCTGTTCTTTTACCTTTCCCTCAAGCGTATTACTCAAGCGTCTATACATTTCACTTTTTTTTGCCAAAAATCGTATAAGAAAGAGAAGTGTCAATGTAAAAATTGTAAATAAAAAACTTACCAATATAAACTTTACGCGTACACTATAGATTCGTTCAATATAAAAAGAAGCATCCATATCTATAGCTATGCCGTCATAAAAATATTTTAGTCTCTTTTTCTCTTGATCTATACTATAAATATACTCATTGTGTAATTCGTGTGATTTATTTTGCATCTCATTTGATAAGGTATAGTAAAAATCATTTTTTTTATATTTTCCCAACAAAGCATCCACAAGAAAAGTTGAATCAATTTTTACAAATTCATTGCTTTTTTTTATATAAAGATTTTTTAAATGCGAAGATAAATTACGAACATTGTTAATCTCATTGTAATGTTCTCTAGCTTCTTTCAACATGTCACTTGCATAGTTTTTTTGTGCATTTACAGCTATAGTATAGAAATAAACTTCCATTACCAACCATACAAATACTATAATAATCCCAATCATAAAAAATCTATTTTTTGAATCATTCATAATTACATGTTATATCACAAAGACTAAAACTTATATTAATAAAAAAATCTAATTTATACTTTTTTTAAAAAATCCAATATGCCTTGTATGATTTCTCTTGGACTCGGAGGGCATCCTTTTATGTGATGTGCTACTGGTAAATACTTATCTGCTGGTGCTTTTATAGCGTATGTTTTTTCAAATACACCTTCCATTGCAGGGCAATCACCAAGTGTAATAACCCATTTTGGTGCAGGAATTTGCTCATACGCTTCTAAAACATGCGGCTGCATATTAAATGTCATAAGACCACTCAGGAGCATTACATCGGCATGCCGTGGACTTGCCACAAAGTATATGCCTAAACGCTCTAAATCATAGTAAGGATTTGCAAGGGCATTGCATTCCGCTTCACAAGCATTACAACTCCCGCTGTCTACCATTCTTATAGCCAAACTCCCTGCAAATTTTTTATTGATTTTATCTTTTATCTCTTTTTGTATGGCTTTTATATCATCTTCAAACTCTGGGTTTTCTGTCAATATTCCAAGCTTGACGCGTTTATTCCAAAATTTCATCATAAATCATTTCCTGCATAACTTAAATCACAACTTTTATTTATAAGCGGAAAATCAGCAATAATATCACTACGCATCATTACATGTAACGCCTGCCAGTTTACAAAACTAGGGTCTCGCACAAAGAATCGCTCAATTACCCCATTTTTTATCTCAATTGCCATAAATAACTCACCGATTGAACTCTCCGTAAAACTATGATACTCTCCATCATGAAGCATCTCTAATTCTAATACACTTTCATCTTCTTCTAAAAAATTATGCATCATCGAAATAGAATTTTTCAACTCTTGTAAGCGGATTTTAAACCTTGCGCCAACATCACCACTCACTTCACTCGCCATCACAAAACCATGCTTGAAGTAAAATTTATTTATTCTTCTGTCTTGTGTTAGCCCTGAGGCACGCGCTACAACGCCAACAGTAGAATATTTAGCAGCTTTTTTTAGACTAAGAATTCCCGTTGTATCAAATCTATCCCAGAGCGATGGTATATCTATAATCCACTCTTGGAAAAATTCTACGCTGTGCAGCAATGCCTCTAACCACTCACTAAAGCTAACAGTATCTATAAATTTATTAGCAAAATCTATAGAACCAAACCCAAAACGATGTCCTGTGAGTTCTCTCATTTTGCGTCTTGCATCTTCGGCAAGTTTACTTCCCTTAGCAAGAGCAGCACCAAAACCTGCATCGTTAGGTATAAACCCTAAATCTGTCAAATGATGAACAGTTCTCTCAAGTTCCAGCAAAAGAGCATGCCGTTTTTGCAATGCCAATGGTAATTTTTGCCTTGTTGCCTGTAAAACAATATCTCGCCAGCAAATCTGATAGGCGATACTCTCATTTGCACTAATGCGTTCTATAATTGGTTTTGCTTCTTGAAGTGTTTTTCCCTCAAGCATCTTCTCAATCCCACGGTTTTTGTAAAAATGACGCACTTCGAGATGGAGCATATCTTCTCCTGCTTGAGAAAATTGAAAATGCCCAGGTTCAATTATACCTGCGTGAATAGGTCCAACAGCCACTTGAAAAACTCCATCACCATCAATTGCTTCATACTTATAAGGTAAATATTCCCCCTCCTCTAACTCTTTATCTGTAAAATCTTTTCTAAGAGGGTGAACACCTTTAGGGAAGCGTTCTTGATGTACCAAGGGGCGTTTATCAAAAGCATCTTTAATAATAATGCCAAAATCATCTTGCATCTTTCGCTCAAACCATATTGCAGCGGGATATTTCTTTGTCACTGTCTCGATGAGAGGATTTTCAAAAGGCACATACTCTTTTTGTATTTCATCTTCATAAACCGTTACTATTTCAAAACCTTTTTCTCTCTCTTTTGCATAACGGGCAATAAATCTCATCTATTTCTCCATTTTTTCAATAACACGAATAAGCTTTTTAGGATTTTTAATTCTGAGTTGTTTATGAATATTCATACGCCCAAAAACAACTTCTATATCACTTTTAGAGACATCAAACTCTTTTGCTAACCATTTCACCATATAATCAGTTGCGCGTCCACCCACAGGAGCAGCGGTTACACTGATTTTTAGCTCATTGCCCTTTGGTTTGCCTATGCTGTCTTTTTTTGCACTCGGAGTTCCTAAAATATTCAACACCAAAATATCTCCATCCCATGCATAAAAACTTTTCATATCTCTTGGATGGAAAGAGACTACTTTTTCCTCTTGTGCCAACTCTTGTACATTCATTCTTGCTTTTCTTTTTTTTGCCATTTTTGATCCTAGCTAATAGATTTTAAATATGTAAGCGTTGCAGGAAAAAGCAGTGTTACCAAAGAAATTGCAAAAACCACAAGTGCAAAAAGCTCACTTCCATATACAGTTTTTTCTTCCTCTTTTCCCTCATATTTCATAGCTTGATAAATAGCGACAAAACGGTAAAATATAATAGATAATAAAATGAGTAAGAAAAGAACTGCCCCTATCATAGCGAGCATATGGTTACTCTGTTTTGCATTACTAATCATCGCACCAAAACCATACAACTCACTAAAAAACATCGGACTAGGTGGCAAAGAAATAATGGCTAATAAAAAAAGAGACACTAAAAACCAAAAGAGTGTACCTTTTTTACCTTTATAGCCTCGCAGTGCCCCTGCTATTTTATACTTTCCATTGGATTCAAGAACACCAGTAGAGAGAAAAAGTGCAGGTTTTAAAAAGGCATGAGCACCAAAATGAAGCAGTGCCGCAAATGGCGCACCACTCACCCAAAACATCGTAATAAGTGCCATATGTTCAACACCTGAGAGGGAAAAGAGTCGCATAAAATCTTTTGCACGAAAGATGAGAAAAGCAACAATGAAAATCGTTAAAATAGTATAAACAAATACAAAAATAAACAGATGATCATAATTGACTTGCATAGCAATTTTAGAAAAGCGAAAAAATCCAATAATAATGGCTGATTCTAAAATACCGCTAAAGAGTGCTGCCACAGGGTAAAAAGAGGCTCTCTCAATATTTGCAAGCCAAAGGTTCATCGGGAAAAATCCCATCTTTACAAACATTCCAACCGTGGTAATCGCAAATCCCATTTCAAACAAAAAGGGAGAAGGAATCTCTTTAGCATGGGCTAAAAGCAGATCAAATTCCATCCCATTTTCACCTAAAATCGGCTTTGCACTTGCATACATCAAAATAATACCAAACAAGATGAGCGATACCGCAATAGCACCGACTATCATATAGTTCCAAGCCTCTTTATGAGCAGCTGGTGTGTAGTTTGTTTTGATCATATAAACAGTAGAAAGTGTTGCAAGCTCAAGCCCTATCCAGTAGACTCCCATATGGTTTGCTAGTATTGAAAAAATAAGCCCCACCCAGAAAATCGCAAAAAATCTATAAAATTTTCTATAAGCTTTTGGGGATACTTTTACATGTTTATCAAGTGTTAAAAGTGCCAAAGTCACCCCAATACCAACTATGGAAGAGACTAAAAGAACATAGGTATCAAGTTTGTCTGCTACGAGATAACTACTTAAAATATTGTATGGTTTTGGAAGCAAAAAGAGCTTCACAATAGGAACTAAGATAACAAAAGAGCTAAACGCAAGCAGATATTTACTTTTGTTGTTTTTAGAAAAACTTACAAGAAACATTATGATTGCAGGAAGCAACAAAAAAGAGAGCATCATACTTTCATCTCCTCTTTATGAAATAGTAGATTGATAACAACAATGGCCATCAACAAATCAAAAAATATACCAAGTTCTACAAGCATAGGCATACCATTGGTCGCGCTGATACCTAACAAAAAAAGTGAATTTTCCATACTTAAAAAACCGATGATTTTTGGAGCGACATTTTTATGCTCCATCATCAACAATAGCGAGAGAAAAAGTGATGAAATACTAATAGCAACATAATTTGCGTTTGTGTGTATCATATGTGTAATTGGCTCGGAGAGATAAAAAGTAAAAACTAAAATAGCAGGAACAAGCATAATCGCATACTGCACTTTTATTTCTGGTGTTATTTGACGCACAAAATGAAATTTTTGAGAAAGATTTTTAAGCACATACGGAATACCTATCCCTTTGACTATAATTGTAATAATCCCCGTAATTATCATGGCATTATCATCTATACTTTTTCCTATACTCAATGCGAGAGTTCCTAGCATAAGTGAATTAATTGAGTACCACAAAAGCAGTCTATAGAGTCGTGTCGTAAAGAGTGCAACAATCAAAGAAGCTAAAAAAAGTCCTATTAAAAAATCTGTCATCTATGCTCCTAATACATAAAATGTGATGAGAGATAAAAATGCAAACACTATGGCAAGACCCAATAAGTTTGGTATCTTAAACAAGCGTAATTTGGCAGTATTTACCTCTAAAAGAGCAACAGCAGTTGCAATAATAAAAAGTTTTACAATAAAAATTAAAATGGCAATCGGTGCTGAAAATTCAAGTCCAAAAGGCATAAACAGTGAGGCAAATAAAGAAGCAAAAATAATAAATTTTATAGACGCTGCTGATTCAATAATTGCCAAATAGACACCAGTGAGATCAAGTATCATCGCTTCATGCACCATGGTAAGTTCTAAATGTGTTTCAGGATTATCAACAGGAATGCGTCCATTTTCAGCAATAAGCAAAATAAAAAAGCTAATCCCTGCAAACAAAAAACTTGCCATATGCTCCTTTGGAAAATGCTCTGCTAAATTTACTCCAGCTTGCCCCACACCTAAATTTCCAGCCATCAAAGAGACAGAAAATATAGTCAAAACCATAGCAGGCTCAACAAGTGCCGAGATGAAGGCTTCTCTACTGCTGCCCATGCCACCAAAAGCACTCGCACTGTCAAGTCCGAGTAGCATCAAGAAAAATGTAGAGAGTGAGATAAGCCCTGTAATGGTAAAAGCATCCACAAAACTTACATAATAACTTCCCACAACGATTGGAGGCAAAAAGAACATTGTTACAATCAAAGGTGAAAGAACCAAAAAAGGTGCATAGCTTGTAATGGCGCTTGTCTCTTTTGAGATAATGGTCTCTTTATGCATCAGTTTTGCAAAATTTCTATACCCTTGAAATATAGATATGGGTCTTTTAAAAAGTAAAACCATCTTCGTGGCTTTTATATAAGAGAGTAAAATAGGGGCTAGAAGCACTAATAAAACTATACTTAACAGATACAAAATCATTTTCTATCTCCAATTATTAATATTTTCACAGAAATCATCATGACAATAAATTCTAAAACAAAAGTTGCCCAAGAAAACTCGTTTGAAAAAACTCGATAGCTAAAAAGCACTATAAGCATAATGTTAAATATCATTGCAGAGTAGCGTGTCTGCTCAAAATGAGCCAAACGATAGACCCAATAACTCATAAAATTAACTGCTTTTGCCACACTCCGGTAAAAGACCTTTTCAAAAAGTGGCTTCACATGTACCTCATAGGAAGAGGAGCTAAATTTTGTCTCATGCCCTGCAATTGTCTGTTTTTCAAAGTGTTCATCTGGTTTATAAAGCCAATTAAAAAAACGGCGAATCGGCCCTGCAAATCCTGTAGCGGTGTACTGCGTTTTTGCTGATGTTTTATAGCCACATGCCCACGCATTATGCACTCTGGTTTTGACACCAAAAACTTTATAAGCAAACATCATAAGTGCTGTCACTCCAAGCAAAGAGATAAAAAGAATAAGCGGTGATACGATACCACCATTTATACCAACACTATGCATATTCCAAATGCCATTTGGAAAGATTTGCCCATACACAGAGTTGCGACCCAAGCCAACAAGAACTTTATCAAACCATTCTATATAAAATGGAGTAAAGAGCATCAAAGAAAGCACAACAAATGCCATTAAAACCATGCCACTTTTCATCCAAAAATTAACTTCATGAGCATGTTTTGCATTAGTGCTACGATGCAAGCCCAAAAAAGTAATACCATAGGCTTTTACAAAACAGGCAATCGCCAAACCACCAGTCATGGCAAGTGCAAAAATTGCAAAAGGAATGGCAAGTTTTAATGAGATATTGTCAATATGACTAGAACTGAGCATTGATTGAAAAATCATCCACTCGCTTAAAAAACCATTACTTGGAGGCAAAGCAGAGATAGAAATAGCAGCGATTAAAAAAGCAAGTGCCGTAATAGGCATCACTTTTATAAGTCCGCCATATTTTTCCATATTTTTCGTATGGGTCTGATGTAAAACTGCTCCTGCACTCATAAATAACAGCGATTTAAAACTCATATGATTAAAGGTATGAAAAAGTGCTGCTATAAAAGCAAAAGTGCTTAAAGTATACAACCCTAGAGTGTCAAAAATCATTCCCATCCCAAAACCAATAAGAATAATTCCAATATTTTCAATGGAGTGATTCGCTAGCAATGCTTTAATGTCATGTTCGCTTAGCGCATATAAAACACCTATAAGAGAAGAGAGTGCTCCTAGAGTAAGTATAGTTATACCCCATTCAAGTGGCCAAGGGTAGAGTACATCAAATAAAAATCGAAACATACCATAGATGGCAACTTTAAGCATCACACCACTCATAAGTGCTGAAACAGGACTTGGTGCTGCTGGATGTGCATACGGTAACCATACATGTAACGGTACCGCGCCTGCTTTACTTAAAAATCCTAAGAGTAAAAAGAAAAAAAGAAGCGTAGGATAGGCAAAATGAGAAGCGATCAGTTTCATACTTGCAAAATCTATGTCAAGGTTTCCATCGGTGATGATAAGAAAAAAGAGAAGCAAAAAGACAAATCCAAAATGTGTCATAATAAAATAAAATCGTGCAGCTTCTATTGTACTCTTTTCTTTAGCTTCTGTTAAAATCAACTGCCATGAGGTCAAACTCATCAACTCCCAAAAAAAGAGAAAAACTAAAGCATTCGCACTTACGACTACACCAATCATAGAAAAAATAAAAGCAAAATAGTGGAGTTGATAGTGTGTTTTCCTTTGGATATGAGGAAGGTATCCCGTAGAGTAAAAAATATTAGGAATAGCCCCAAATAAAATAAGTGCCACAAAAACTAATGAGAGTGTATCAAATATAAACATAATTATTTTTTATCTCCTATCACTAAAATTTTAATGGACATAATCATAAGTGCTGATTCTATGAGCAAGCCTTCCCAATTTACATCATGCGTTAAAATTCTATAAGAGAAAAGGACAAAGAGCAAAAGGTTGAAAATCATAGCAGGATATCGCGTTTGCTCAAAATGCCCCAAGCGATAGACCCAATAGCTTATGATATTTGCTATTTTTTTACTTCCTTCATAGATTGTAATCTCAAAAAGTGGTTTAATTTTAACGCTATAACTCGCATCAGAAAATTTTGTTTCATGCCCTGCTAAATTTTTCTTGAGTATATGCTCTTGTGGTTTATAAAGCCAGTTGAAAAATCGTCGCATCACACCAGAAAAACCTGTTGCCGTGTACTGTGTTTTTGCAGAAGTTTTATATCCACAAGCCCAAGCGTGATAGTATCTAGTTTTAACATTAAAAACTTTATAGGCAAACAAAAGAAGTGAAGTTACAAATATAAGTGCAAAAAACAGAATTAAAGGTGAGACAACACCACCATGAACACCTACTGAGTGCATATGCAAAATGCCTTGAGGAAATATCTTTGCATACACAGAGGGCATACCCATATCAACAAGCATAGTATCAAAAAAGTGTAAATAATTTGGAGCAAAAAGCATCAATGAAGCGATATAAAAAGCCATCAAAATCATACCACTTTTCATAAGAAAATTGACCTCATGCGCATGTTTTGCATTGGTGCTACGATGCAGACCTAAAAATGTGATACCATAAGCCTTAACAAAGGTTGCTATTGCCAAACCACCCGTCATAGCAAGGGCAAACATAGCAAAAGGAATGGCAAGTTTTAGCGTCATATCATCTGTAATATTGCTTGAACTCAGCATTGACTGAAAAATCATCCATTCACTCAAAAATCCATTGGTCGGAGGCAAGGCAGTAATGCTCATAGCCGCAAACAAAAATGTAAACGCAGTAATAGGCATAGATTTAATAAGTCCACCAAATTTTTCTATATTTTTTGTATGTGTTTGATGTAAAACACTCCCAGCTCCCATAAAAAGTAGAGATTTGAATCCCATATGGTTAAAAATATGAAAAACTGCTGCAATAAAAGCAAAAGTGCTTAAAATCTGCAAACCCAAACTATCAAATATCATTCCCATTGCAAAAGCAATCAAGATTATTCCTATATTTTCAATAGAAGAGTTTGCTAAAAGTGCCTTAATATCATGCTCACCCATCGCATATAAGATACCTACTAAGGAGGTAACTGAACCAATAATCAAAAGAAAAGTCCCCCACTCTAGTGGCCAAGGATAAAGCACATCAAATAAAAATCGAAACATACCATAGATGGCAACTTTAAGCATCACGCCACTCATAAGTGCTGAAACAGGGCTAGGTGCCGCTGGATGGGCATAAGGCAACCATACATGTAAGGGTACGGCACCTGCTTTACTTAAAAAACCTAAGAGTAAAAAGAAAAAGAGTATAGTAGGATAGGCAAAAGATGTAGCGATACCTTTCATTTGAGAAAAGCTTATGTCAAGGTCACCATTGGTTACAATCAAAAAGAAAAGCAATAAAAATATAAATCCAAAATGGGTCATAAAGAAGTAAAATCGTGCTGCTAGGAGCGTCTCTTTTTCTTTTGGCTCTGTTAAGATGAGTTGCCAAGAACTCAAACTCATCAGCTCCCAAAAAAAGAGAAAAACCAAAGCATTTGCACTCACAACCACGCCAAGCATAGACAATATAAATGTAAAATAATGTACTACATAGTAAGACTTTCTCTCAATATGTGGCAAATAACCTACTGAATAAAAAAGATTTGGTATTGTGCCAAGCAAAATAAGTGCAACAAAAATAAGCGAGAGTGTATCAAACTGAAACATTTTTTTAAACAACTCCAGAAAAAAATTTCTAATGGAGGGCTGTTGTGCAAGAAAGGCAGTCCTGAATTATTTGATGAAATTATACTTTAAAAATGTTTAATTTTTGTTTATAAGTTTTCAAATACATCACAAACACTACACACAGAAATGCTATACTTTGCTAAATCAAAAAAACAGAGGGATAGTTTATGAAAACAGTGATACTCAGTATTTTTTTACTTTGCACTGGAGCACAAGCAATAAGTTTAACTGAAATTATTGGCGCTTCTTTGGCAAAAAATCCATCACTAGAGTCTATTAATGAAAGAATTCAAGCAAATAAATACAACATAAAAGTTTCAAACCAATTTGAAAATCCTCAACTACTCATAAGCAAAAATACTTTGGATTCTTCACAAGCGATGAGTCAATCAGTTGTAACGCTTAAACAAAAAATTCCTTTTTACAACAAACGAAATACAAATAAGAAAATAGCAGAGGCAGAAGATGCCCTGCTCAGTGAAAAATTACATGCCGCAAAAACCAAACTTGTTGAGAAAATAAAGAATGAAGCCTATATTATTTGGAAACTGGGCGAGTTATATAGAATTATTGATGATTATGTCACACTCACAAAACAGAACATTGATTTGTATGAATCTTACACAAGTATTGATGAAAACCGACATATGGGCATAATGAAAGCAGAACTCTCCCTCTCAGACCTGCAAATTCAAAAAAGTGTTTTACGGGAAAAAATCAGTGCTGCGTATGCTCGACTCTCTTACTTGGCAGCATTTAAAGTACGCCATTTGGATATAGCCTTAGATATAGGGAAAAAACCAAATCTTTTGCATCTTCAAAACTCTTTGAATAACAATCCTGATATAAGAATAAAAGACAAAGAACTCCTAAAGCAAAATGCAAAAGTAAAAATGGCAGACCTCAACAACTACCCCGACATTAACCTCATTGCAGGATATGCCATGAGAGAAAACTTTGACAATTATTTTAATGTTGGTGTCGGTTTAAGTTTGCCTATATATGGCACAGAGGACTACAAAGAAGAAGAAGCACGCTCTGTGCTTTTGTCTATTGCTAGTAAAAAAGCAGATACTCAAATAGCTGTCAATGCCACATTAGAATCTTATTATGCACAAATGCTCTCTTCTTATGAAATCTATCATATCATTCAAGATGAAGCACTGCCTCAGGTAGCCCATATGTTTGAACTTTCAAGTTCATCTATATCTATCGGTGCAGATTTATTCAAATACATCGATGTCTTGTTTCAAAAACTTGATTTGGAACAAAAAAGCATTAAAGCAGTCGCAAATTACAATCTGGCACAAGCCAAAATAGCACAACTTAAAGGAGAAATACAGTGAAAAAATTAAAATTACTACTACTTTTTTTACCCTTAGTGGTTTTAGCCAAAGGGGCTTCAGTAGAACAGCTTTTTTCGGTACAGACCGTAAAAGTACAAAAAGTAAAAACAAGCCACAGTAAAAAAAACTACGGTTTCATTAAAGCAGATGAGGCAAAAGTCTATGAAGTTAGCCCTCGTTTTGGAGGTTTTGTTGAAAAACTCTATGCCGACAAAATCTACAAATATGTAAAAAAAGGCGAGCCTTTAGCCGTCGTTTATTCTCCTGAAGTGTACAAAGCAAAAGAGGACTATGTCAACTCGTACAATTATACAAGGAACAGACCAAACAAAGGCATGCTCAAAAGTGCAAAACTAAAACTCTCTTTGCTTGAGGTTGCACCCAATGAAATTGCCCAGATTGTAAAAAAAAGAAAAGTATCACAAAATACAACTATTTATGCACCTCAAAGCGGTTACATTTTTATGAAAAACATCAATGAAGGTTCGGCATTTAATGCAAAAACAAATCTTTTTGAAATCGTCAATCTTGATGATGTCTGGGTGGAAGTACAAGTATTTGAAGATGATGTGAAATGGCTTAAACATACCAATGATTTTCGCGTCAGTTTTAAAACAACTGACAAAATATACGAAACACATGCCAAGTTTCTCTACCCAGAACTTAACCCAAAAGAAGCAACACTGACGCTCAGACTTACGCTCAATAACAAAGACCATACACTTTTTCCAGGGATGTATGCAAATGTCATTTCCAAAGACAAAGCACGAGAATATCTCACACTACCACAAAGTGCGGTTATCCTAAAAAATGGCAAGTATTATGTTTTTGTCGTTGGAGAGTTTGAGGGAGAATACGAACCAAAAGAGATACATGTAAAACCGCTAAACAACGAAACATACATTATACTAAGCGGAATAAATGCCGGCGATGAAGTCGTAAACAATTCCCTCTTCATGATGGATAGTGATGCACAAATAAACGGGCTCTATTAAGAGACCGTTGACTTCTTTTATTTACATATCTTTCAAGCCATAAAGCCCGCACTAAAGTACGGGTTCCAAAACATAATTTCGTGATTTTATTCTTTTTCGCTACACTTCCAAAACTAAAAACCAAATCACTATACTATATATATAGGAAAACTATTTGAACTTAATAATCGTCGAATCACCCGCAAAAGCCCGTACTATCAAGAACTTTTTAGGCAAAGGCTATGATGTCATCGCTTCAAAAGGACACATACGAGATCTGCCAAAATCCCGTTTTGGCATTACTCTTGATGAAGAAACGCATGAGCTTGTTCCCAAATACTCAGTAGCAAAAGAAAATGCCGCAACCGTTAAAGAGATAAAAGAAAAAGCCAAAAAAGCTGACATTATTTACATCGCGACCGATGAGGATCGTGAGGGAGAAGCGATAGGCTGGCACATTGCCCATGCTATTAAAAAAGACCCTGAAACATTGCCTCGCATAGTATTTCACGAGATTACAAAAACGGCAATTAAACATGCCCTTGATAATGCCAGAAAAATTGATATGGACATGGTAAATGCTCAACAAGCCCGTCGTCTGCTTGACCGCATAGTCGGCTATAAGCTCTCGCCTCTGCTTGCTTCAAAAATTCAAAAAGGGCTTAGTGGCGGACGCGTGCAAAGTTCAACACTCAAACTTGTAGTAGACAGAGAACGCGAAATCAAAGCCTTTGTTCCGCAAGAGTATTGGACTATTGACACACTTTTTAAGCCAAATATTGAAGCCAATCTTATAAAACATAAAGAGCAAAAAATTTCCAAACTCTCTATAGAAAATAAAGAACAAGCAGAGGCGATTACGCAAAGTGTCAAAAATGATGACTTCAAAATTGCTAAAATTGAGACAAAACAGAGAAAAAGCGCAACACCACCGCCTTTTATGACCTCAACGCTCCAGCAAACTGCCTCAAGCAAACTTGGGTTTACTCCAAAGAGAACAATGATGATAGCCCAAACACTCTATGAAGGTGTAAAAACCCCTGACGGCACTTCGGGTGTCATTACCTATATGAGAACAGATTCACTCAACTTAGCACAAGAAGCAATCGGAGCAGTTCGAGGCATCATTGAAAACCGTTATGGCAAAAAATACCTACCAAAAGCACCAAAGGTTTATACGAAAAAATCAAAAGGCGCACAGGAGGCTCACGAAGCTATCCGCCCGACTATGTTACAGTTTACACCCGAAGTGGCACAAAAGTTTTTAAAAGCCGATGAGATTAAACTTTATCGCCTAATTTATGAGCGTTTTATGGCATGTCAGATGGAAGATGCACTTTTTGAGCAACAAAGCATCATTTTTAAAGGCAATGAAAACGAATACCGTGCAAGTGGACGAAAACTCATTTTTGACGGTTTTTATGCTGTAACAGGTGCAGAAGACAAAGACAAACTTCTTCCGACACTCAAAGAGGGAGACAAAGCAGAGATTCAAAATGTAAAACCCGAACAACACTTTACAGAGCCACCATCTCGTTACTCAGAAGCAAGCCTCATTAAAAAGCTTGAATCTGAGGGCGTTGGTCGTCCATCTACCTATGCACCGACAATTGCCACACTCTCTAGCCGTACATATGTAACCATAGAGAAAAAGCAAATTATTCCGACTGAAATTGCTTTTACTGTCACAGAGATTTTAGAAAAGAACTTTTCAAACATTGTAGATATTAACTTCACCGCAGAGATGGAAGAAGAACTTGATGAAGTAGCAGAAGGAAAAGTTGACTGGCAAAAACTGCTTCTTGAATTTTATGAAAAATTTATGAAACAAATCGAAGAGGGTAAAGAAAACATTGTCTCGCTCAAACTTGCAAAACCACTTGGACGCACCTGTCCTAAATGTGGTGAGCATGAACTTTTACTCAGAAGTGGACGCTTTGGAAACTTCATCGCATGTTCCGGTTTTCCTAAATGTAAATACACCCAACAGTGTGACGAAGAGGGTAATCCGCAAGAGAAAAAAGAGACGGCTGCTGATGAAAAATGTGACAAATGTGGTGCAGATATGATCATTAAAAATGGTCGCAATGGAGAATTTTTAGCATGTTCAAACTATCCTGATTGTAAAAATACAAAAAGCATTAATGTTGAAGAAAAAGTCAGCGAAACACCTTGTCCTGACTGTGGCGGCAAAATCAGCCTCAAAAATTCACGCCGTGGACCTTTTTGGGGATGTGAGAACTATCCTGATTGTAAATTTATCTCAAAATTTGAACCGACAACGATTAAATGTAAAGAAAAAGGGTGTAGTGGAGTTTTGGCACCTCGTACCTACAGGAACAAAGAAGTGTATGAGTGTGTGAAATGTAAAGCGCGTACACCTCGTGAAGAGATAGATGAAGCTTAAAAGCCATTCTCAGCCTTCAAAGACACAAAGCCGGCACTAAAGTGCGGGCTCCGAGATGTCAAGGAACCCATCCTTTAGGGTGGGCTGAGAATGGCAGGAAATAATAACAGCCGGCACTAAAGTACCGGTTCCGAGGACAACGCATAAGGAAAACAATGAAAATAGGCATACTCTCCGATACCCATAAAAAAATAAAGAAAGCAAAAGTTACGCTTGATTTTTTGATACAAAACGGTGCTGAGTTTATTATACATGCCGGAGATATTGTTGAAAAAGAGATACTTGACCTGCTCCAAGAGAGCGGGAAAAAATATATAGCCGTTTATGGAAATAATGATGCCCATTTGCTTGAGTATCACAACAACTATCATTTAGTACAAGAGCCTTACTATTTTAAACTTGCAAATACTAAATTTAAACTGATGCACCTACCTTTTTATATGAACAGTGATGCCGAAGTCATCATCTTTGGGCATACACATACATTTGAAGTAGAGTTTACACAGGGGACACTTTTTGTAAACCCCGGTGAAGTATGTGCGAGAAAAAAAGATATTTCTGAATGTGCCATGCTTGAAGTATTAGAAGATAAATTTATAGTAAAATACTATACACGAAAGAAAAATCAAGAGCAGTATATGCTCACAAAAACTTTTTCTTATGAAAGGCAAAAACAGTGAGTGAGAAAATATTTTTATGTTGTATTTGTAATATTAATAGCGGTACATGTAAAGAGGACTGCAAATTTTGTTCACAAAGCGTACGCTACAAGGCAGATATAGAGCGTTATAAACAAAAACCAATGGAGCAAATTATTCAAGAAGCCGTGCAGGCAAAAGACAATGGTGCACTCGGATTTTGTTTGGTGACGGCAGACAAAGGGCTTAATGACAAAACCTTAAAGTTTGTTTGCAATGTTGCACAAGAGGTGCAAAAAATAGCGCCTGAGTTGCGTTTAATTGCATGCAACGGTACGGCTAGTATTGAGCAGTTACTTGTCTTAAAAGAAGCGGGCATCAAAGCCTATAATCATAACCTTGAAACAAGTGAGGCCTTTTACCCTCAAATTTGCACCACTCACCCTTGGAGTGAGCGTTACGAGACTTGCCAAAATGTCAATAAAGCCGGTTTGATACTTATAAGCGGTGGTATTTTCGGGTTGGGCGAATCGCAAGAAGACAGAATTGCCATGCTCGCTTCACTCAAATCACTCAATCCAACTTCCGTACCTATTAATTTTTATCATCATAACGAGGCACTAGAACTTGAACCGAATCCTTTAACGACAGATGAGGCACTTGCACTTATACGCCTTACAAGAAAAACACTCAATGAAGCGGACAGAATAATGGTTGCAGGTGGTCGTGAACTAATGTTTAAAGAGAGGCAGGCAGAAATTTTTGAAAATGGAGCAAACTCCATCGTCATTGGGAACTATCTGACAACAAAAGGGCGGTTAATGAGTCAAGATCTTGAGATGCTACGCTCCCTTGGTCTTGATGTAGCTAAAAAAATTAATGATTTCTCGGAACCGGTACTTTCTAT
>Ga0256840_1002153_pt1 | contig 17607 bp, 14 predicted proteins | sample 355202metaG_FD_185969 | JGI IMG/M metagenome (GOLD analysis project Ga0256840, IMG submission 185969) | Hydrothermal vent microbial communities from Mid Atlantic Ridge, Atlantic Ocean - 355-202 | ecosystem: Environmental > Aquatic > Marine > Hydrothermal vents | place: Atlantic Ocean: Mid... | reverse complement strand
TTACAGCCCCATCTTCCCTGGGTTCAAAATATTATTTGGGTCAAACGCTTTTTTAATGTCTTTAAATAAGTTCATCTCTTGTTCATTGAATGCAATGTTCATAAAAGGAGCTTTAGAAGTACCAATACCATGTTCACCACTTAATGTTCCACCCATATCGACAACCAGTTGGAAAATCTCTTCAATACATTTGTGACCTTCATCTATTTGGGCAATATCTATCATAACATTGACGTGAATGTTTCCATCACCTGCATGTCCAAAACAAGGGACTTTAAAACCGTATTTTTCACCTAAAGCATAGATTTTTTCTAAAGCTTCAGGGAGAAGAGAGCGAGGTACAGAGATGTCTTCATTTAGTTTTTTGTTTCCAAAGATGGTGATGGATTGAGAGGCATTTTTACGTGCATACCATAGCTCTTTTGCTTCCTCTTCATCTTGGGCTACTTTAAATGCCATGGCACCATTTTCTTTAAATGATGCCTCTAATGTTTCAAGTTGAAAAGCGACCTCTTCAGGGACATTTCCATCAACATCACCAATGAGAACACCTCCTGCATCTTTGGGTAAATCAACACCCAATTTTGTAATAAGGGCTTCAATAACCAGTTTGTCTAAAAACTCCATTGCCACAGGGTTTGCACCATTAGCCAAGGATTTAAAGACAGCATTCATCGCATTATCAACACTTGGGAAAATTCCCATATAGGTCTTTTTAAATTTTGGTTTAGGAATAAGTTTTAGGGTAAGTTCCGTTAGCACGGCTAATGTTCCCTCTGAAGCAATTAAAATTCCTGCTGTGTTGTATCCTGCCACATCTTTAATGGTTCGTTTTCCTGCTTGAATAACATCTCCATTGGTTCTAACAGCACGCAGTGCCATAACATAGTCTTTGGTAATACCATATTTGGCAGCACGCATGCCTCCTGCATTTTCGCTTACATTTCCCCCTAAAGTAGAGTACTCTTCACTGGCAGGGTCTGGTGGGTAAAAGAGTCCAAGCTCTTCGACATGACGTTGTAAATCTTTGTTGATTACCCCTGGCTGAACAATAGCAACCATATTTTGAGTGTCAATTTCAAGGATTTTGTTCATGTGCTTTTCCATGCCTAAAATAATGCCACCATTAGCAGGTAATGCCCCACCTGTAAAGCCACTTCCTGCACCACGTGGAGTGATGATTATTTGATGCTCGTTACAGTATTTTAAAATGTCGCTTACATCTTGCTCATGTCGTGGAAATATGACAGCATCAGGTTCATAGCGTGTTCGGGTTGCATCGTAGCTATAAGCTAGCATATGGGCTTTGTCATCATAGATGTTCTCATCACCAACAATGCTCACAAAAGCTTTTAAATGTTTTTTTTCTAACATACTATTTAACTCCTGCTATTGATTCAAAGTAAGGGGTGTAAGATTTTTCTGATAAGCCAAATGTTGAAACGTCCATCTGATTAAATCGTGCATAAAAAGGAGATATAGGATTTGCTTGGTTTGTCTGCATGTTTAATGCCCCTAAGAATTTTTTTGACATGGGGTCTAAGATGAGAACCTTGTTTTTATCGACAAGCAGTACCAATCCAATTTGATTTAGTTTAGAAAATGCTTTGAGGTTTTCTAGGCTAAGGCTTGATTCACCATTTTGCATGAAGGCTAGAGCAAAAGCATCTGGGTGTATCCAATTTTTGTGAAAAGATTTTGTAATTTGATTGTAACTGTTTTGATTGGGTGCGATGAGTAAAGCGTTGTCATAGAAGTTTCCAAAGATAACTTTATCGCCTACTGTCACGGCTGTTTTAATACTTGGTATATTTTCATGTTGCATTGTGGTGTACGCTTGAATGCTTGCTTGTCCCGAGCCTAAAGAGATGGTTGTATGGGTAATGGCACTTAATCCATGTCCATAGTTATGGATAATAATACCACTCATGCCTTTTGGCACATTTGCTGTGACATGTATTTGTCCCTCTTTAATATTGCTAACACTTGTGCTAATGCTACTTGGTAATGTATTGGCAAATAAAAAGTAGCCAAAAGCGAAGAGTATAACTAAAATTTTTTTCATAATAATCCTTAAAAGTAAACCTTATGTTTCTAATGATTAGGATTATACTTGTTAAAGATTAATCCCAAATAAATTTTAGAAGAGTCCCCCTAAGGTTTATGTTTATATGCCATCGACTCTTAAAAGTTTGCTTTTGCCTACCATTAGCTCAATGGTCATGTACATACGTTTAAAGACAGACTCTTGTCGGTACTCTAAGTTGTGTTTTTTACAAATCTCTTTAACTCTTGGTTGCATCTTTTGGTATTGACTTAAGGGCAAGTTGGGAAAGAGATGATGCTCTACTTGGTAGTTGAGCCAACCGTGTAAAAAGTCAATGAGGTCTGAACCTGTGTTGTAGTTTACTGAACCCATAATTTGACGCAAGTAAAACTCCCCATCTCCCTTGGCAGGTTTGTTGAACATATAGATGTCTTCGGCTGAATGGTTAGGAACAATGACTAAAAATGAGTGTAAATTGGTAAAAACTTCAGCAAGAACCACCACCAAAAGAGCTGTAAAAACAGCAGAAATCCCAAAAGGAATAAAGAGTGCAGGAATAACAATAAACTTAATCATAAAATAGGGTAAAATATTGTCCATCCAAAGTTCAAGTCCTAGTTTTGTTTTAGGACTCCAATCGAGTGCTTCTATTTCAATTTTATCTTCTTCTTTGAGTTTTTTGTTTGCGAGAACTCTAAGTGTATTGGGTGCATAATAGGTAAACTTCCACGTTGCAGCAAAAGCATAGATTAAGATATATCTAAACCACATAGGCATTTTTGATTCGGTTATCCATTGGGTATTAAGCTCAACATTGTCAGGGTCATCTTTTTCTCCTAAATGGTAGTGATGCATAATATTATGTTCATATGACCACGCTTTAGGCTCAATCCAATCTAACCAATCAAGGTAGCGTCTGCTCCCTTTAGCATAATACTTTTTGGTATAACGCTCTGGAATATTAGGTACTTTGTCATAGGCTCCGTGTAAAATAGGGTGGGTTACATTTGCCCAACGGGCAAGGTTTCCTGTGCTAATAAGTATGGCACTTACAATCACAAGTGTAACAAATAAAAAAGTGCTAACAGGTGCAAAAAGTTCTAAAGAAGCTAAAACAGCAATAAGCCCATAGCCTGAAAAGCTTGATAGCCGTCCCCATCGTTCAAGTTTTAACAGATGTTCAAAGTCCTCTTGGCTAGGGGTACCAATGGTCTCTTTAATGGCTTCAATGTCTTCTTTTAGTTGTGCTTGGTCAATTTGTTCATACGGCGTATATTTGGGCATTTGTTGATTCATTTCTTTTCCTAATCCTTTTTATAATGTATCATTATAGATAAAATAAGATGAAGCACCTTTTAATCGTTGTTTATCTTTTAAAGTATTTTTAGAGGTTGTTACTTTTAAGCAAAAGATCTTTTTATAGTATTAAATTAATATAAATATAATTATTAATATTTATAATTATATTTTTTTTAATAAAATATATTATTTTTTAATTATTCTTAAGTTTATATACTATATAATTTTTTAAGTTAGAAATTATTAAATAAGATTAAGGACAATTAAAATGAAAAATTTATCACTCTATCTATTATTATCAATCGCAACATTAGCAACAACTGGTTGTACAGCTCACAATGACATTGTCGCTATGTCAGATGCACATCTTTACAATGGAAATTTTGGATTAATTCAAAACAATGAGGCAGACAGACAAGTACAAGAAGAACTGATTGCTATGAATTTACCAACAGAAGTTGAAATGCCTCAAAACATGAATCCTGAATGGACAACTGAATTAAGAAAAGAGCCTGATGCTTTTTATGCTAATGAGTATGTAGCTCAAAAAGAGGTGATTACTTATAAATATAAATTTGATAAAAAGTTTTATAAAACTGCTGAGTGGAGAGCTGCTCAGTTTGACAATTAAGAGATTGTCTTAAGTCTAAAGAGATAATAGTGCTTATCTCTTTAGTTTACTGTTTTTAAAAGTACTATTTTTGTTTAGAAACAATATCTTTCATAACAAATGAAGCGTGGTTAAAGGCAAGGGCAATAGAACCTTGATCGGTTACCACATCACCAATGGTGTAAAGACCTTCAATGTTGGTTTCCATTGTTTTTTCATTCATAAGAGGTTCATCCCATTTTCCTGTTTCAATTTTTGAGTTTACAAGGAAATCTTTTGGACTGGTTCCTCCAAGGGCAAAAACAAGTCTATCATAAACACCATGTTTCCCATCGGTAAAATTAACCAGAACACGCTCATCACCTTCTTCACCTACAGGCTCAACACTTTCAATATCAACACCCATTTTGTTGAGTAGTTTTCCATTGTTAATGTATTTCATTGTCATTTCAGTGTTAATAGGGTTCATTCTATTAATCTCTGGTCGTCGGTAGTTTAAGGTTACTTCACAATCTTGCATGTCGTCAAGTTCAATTAATCCATAGGCATACTCACCTGCTGTGTCACCCCCACCAATAATCATGACTTTTTCACCATTAACGACTTTTGAGAGGTTGAAGTTTAATCTTGGTCTGATAGGTTTTGGAAATTTGTATCCTGGTTTATTTGGTTTTCCCATTCTTCCGACAGAAACGATTACATTTTTCGCTTTAATGATTTCGTCTTCACTCAATTTAACAATAAAAAGACCATCATCGCCTTTAATAGTATTCCAAATTTCTACATCATATACAAATTTATCCAAAACACCATGGCTTGCGAGTAGGTCGTCCATTTGTTGAATGTATTCTTCTTTTGAACACTCTTCAAAGCTTACATTTCCCTCAAATTCAGCTTTACGACCCATCCAATCTTTATCGACTCTTTTACCTCTTTTGTAAAATTTATGAATCATGTCATTGTGTGTTGAAGCTTTATCAATAACAACAATATTATCAATTCCTGCTAATTTTGCTTCGATTGCTGCTGCCATTCCACCAGGTCCTGCACCTATAATTGCGATGTCCACTATTTTTTCTGAAGCCATTATCTACTTCCTTTACTATATTTAGATTTTAAAGAATATATCATGTAGCGCTTTAGTTTTTAATTTATATGTAATCTGAATATATAAATAAAACTTATTTTGAGTATAAGTGTAACAGTAGTTAAAATAAAGGTTTTTTTAAGATATTGCAACGTGTTTAAAATTGACACACATTGAAAATGAAATAAGAATAGTCGCGATACTTTTGCGTGACCATTAAGGGCATCTTAGCTATTCTCTTTATAAATTTAGTGTATTCTCTTGAATGAAGTGATAGATTAAAGAAAAAAGTTAGGAAATAACAATGAGTGAAATACAAATAGTAGATAACATGGTTGACATTACAATTGATGGTGTTGAGTATAAGGCTAAGGAGGGTGAATACATTCTAAATGCTGCAAGAGCTAATGATGTATTTATTCCTGCAATCTGTTACCTGACACGATGTTCACCCACATTGGCTTGTCGTATCTGTCTGGTTGAAGTTGATGGTAAACAAGTGTATGCCTGTAACTCTAAAGTTAAAGAGGGCATGAACATTACGGTTGATACCCCTGATATTTTAGCTGAGCGTCGAGCTATGATGGAAGTGTATGATGTTAATCACCCACTTCAATGTGGTGTTTGTGACCAAAGTGGTGAGTGTGAGCTTCAAAACTACACACTTGAACTCCAAGTTGATTCTCAATCTTATAGTATTCCCGATACTAAAAGAGAAACAGCCAACTGGTCATCGGTTTTACATTATGACCCAGGTTTATGTATTGTCTGTGAGCGTTGTACCACTGTCTGTAAAGATATGATAGGGGACGCGGCTATTACCACTGCTAAGCGTGGGGGTGAAGCATTAGATAAGTCTTGGAAAGATAATATGCCAAAAGATGCTTATGCTATGTGGAATAAGCTTCAAAAGTCAGTGATTGCTCCAAGTAACGGAACAGGTTCAACAGATTGTTCTGATTGTGGTGAATGTATTGCCGTTTGTCCTGTTGGGGCATTGGTAAGTAGAGATTTTGTTTACACCTCAAATGCTTGGGACTTAAAACGAATCCCTGCTGTTTCGGCTCACTCTTCTGATGGTTTTGCTATCTATTATGAAACCAAACCAGCGGGGATTGAAGATAGAACTGAAAAAATCTTCCGTGTTACCAACGAGTGGAATTTTGTCTCTTTAGATGGTGCTGCACGATTTGGGTATGATTTTGAAAATGATACGGCTTCAAAAGATGAAACAGCCTTTAATGCAGGGGTAGAAGCATTGACAAAAGCTGAAACCATTCGATTTAATTCACTTATCTCTAATGAAGAGGCATTGATGCTTCAAACTTTAAAAGAGAAAAAAGGCGTAAAACTCTATAACCCAGAAGTAAGACCTTTCCAAAAGTTTTTAAAACTCTACAATGAAGCTTCAGGTGCATCGCTTTACAATGGTTCAACTGATACAGCGTTAAAGTGTGACTTTGCTGTTTCTGTTGGAGGAGCATTGAGAAACGATAGCCCTGGTTTAAAGTATGCGTTTAATAATATTCAAAAGATGAACAAAGGGGCAGGGCTTTACTTCCACCCAGTAGGAGATAAACTCATTCCTACTTTTGGAAAAAGTGTTGAGTGCTTTACGCATAAAGTAGGACTTGAAGAGGCGACACTCTATTTGCTACTTGAACTTTTTGCAGACAAAGATAAACTACCAAGTGATACAAAAGAGTATTTAGCTTCATTTGGAGAAAATGAACTTTTAGAACTTCTAGGGGCAGATGCTGAAGCCTTTATGAAATCTTTCCCTAAGATGATGAAGAAAAAAGAGAATTTTGTACTAATGGTTGGGGAGGACTATTATGGTCATGCCAAAGCAGAAAATTTAGTTAAACTGATTGTACTTCTTGAAGCCACAGCAGGATTCCAAGTCGTGATGAACCCACCGAAATCAAATGCTTTAGGGGTTGCCCTTATTTGTGAACTTGATGATGAAGCCACAGGTTACACCGTTGGATACAATGAAAATGGTGACTTTAAACTCTCTGCTCTAGGAGATGGAGATTTAGATATGCCAGCGATGAACCAACAAGAGGGGACATTTACTACTTTAAGTAAGCGTGTTGTTCCTACCAATGCAGCACTTGACTATAATGGTTATGTTTTAAATGACCTTATGGCTAAACTTATAGATGCTCCATCTCAGACGATTGATTGGACAGCTCATTTACCACAAGAAAAAGGGTATCAAGCGATGGATTTCGATGATATGCTTAATACTTTTGATAATGCAGGGCAAGATAATCGTGGTTACCTATTGAAAGTGACTTATGATGAGGTAGAGCCTACTGATGCTGAAAAATTTGATAAAGATGATGTTTTAGATGGCGATATTGTTTATCGAGCGAATCCTCCAAGACAGTTTAATGACTTCTCTGACAAAGCCCATCAAATTTTTGAAGTCTTTGGTCTTTATGTAAGTGAAGAGCGAGCTGAAGCACTTGGTGAGAAAGCAGAGATTCTATTTAAAAATGGAAAAATCACCGTAGATGTTATTGTTGATGCAAAAATGGAGGGTGACATTATGGCACTTTCAGATTTTAAATCAGCAGAGAATGTCTATGAGCTTTTTGGTGAATCACGATACCAAACAGTAACTATTAGGAAAGGGTAAATATGGTTTCAACACTATTTTTAACAGCAACAGCATTGCCTGAAGTAGGTCCTGCTGGTGTTATCATTAAAGCCGTGCTTATTTTGGCTGTTATTGCAGCTATTGCAGGATTTGGTACTTATATTGAGCGAAAAATTTTGGCATTTATGCAACGAAGATTAGGACCTCAACACGTAGGGCCTTTTGGATTACTTCAACTTGCAGCCGATGGAATTAAACTCTTTACCAAAGAGGATATTATTCCTCAACATGCGAATAAGTTTATTTTTGCTATTGCTCCTGTGATTACTGCAGCGACAGCATTTATTGCCTTAGCCGCTGTGCCAGTTTTTCCAGACTTTACCATTCCTTTTATTGATGTTTTTGTGCCTTCAATTGCAGCAGACATTAATGTAGGGATTTTGTTTGTTCTTGGAATGATGGCAGCAGGTCTTTATGGACCACTGTTAGCAGGTATGGCACAAGGAAACAAATGGGGGATTATTGGGTCGGCAAGAACAGCCATTCAATTTCTCTCCTATGAAGTTGTTACAGGACTTTCTATTTTAGCACCTATTATGATGGTTGGTTCATTGTCCTTTGTTGATTTTAACGATTATCAAACAGATGGATTATGGTTGGTTGCTTATCAGCCTGTGGCATTTATTTTATTTTTAATTGCAGGATTTGCAGAGACAAACAGAACGCCATTTGACCTTTTAGAACATGAAGCAGAGGTTATCTCTGGATATGTAACAGAGTACTCTGGTATGCGATGGGGACTCTTCTTCATTGGTGAGTATGCGAATATGATTACCATTGGGGTAATTGCTTCAGTTGTTTTCCTTGGTGGATACAATGACTTTTGGATTTTCCCAGGTTGGTTGATGATTATTGGAAAAATTGCTTTCTCATTCTTCTTTATGTTATGGGTAAGAGCTGCTTGGCCACATGTTAGACCAGACCAACTTATGTGGTTGTGTTGGAAAGTTTTAATGCCACTTGCCGTTGTTAACGTTGTTATCACTGGTTTAGTGATTATGCTATAAGGGATAGAGATGAGTTTAGAACAATTTAAAGACAGAAATGTCGGAACACAAAATTATGTGAAACTAGATTTAGACCATTCACCAACCACAGGTTGGTGTCAGTTTAAACAAGTGATTAAGAGAACCTTTAAGCCAGAACTTTTTGTGGGTTTATGGGTAACTTTTAGAGAGATGATAAATGCACTTTTCAGAGGGAAAATGCACACTACGCAATACCCATTTGAAAAGTTGCCAATATCACCAAGATATAGAGCTATTCATGACATGCTTAGACTCATGGAGTCGGGTAATTATCGTTGTATTGGTTGTGGCCTTTGTGAAAAAATCTGTATTTCAGACTGTATTTCAATGGAGACAAAATATGATGAGAACCAAAGAAAAGAGGTCTCTGAATATACCATTAACTTTGGACGTTGTATCTTCTGTGGTTATTGTGCAGAAGTGTGTCCAGAGTTAGCCATTGTACATGGTGGACGTTATGAGACAGCTTCAGAGCAACGTGCTTCATTCTCTTTGTTTGAAGATATGCTTACCCCAATTGACCAGTTGAATTTACAACAAGAGTATGCAGGATTTGGTGCAATTAGCCCTAATGCTGATGAAAACATTAAATCTACGCCATTAGCGTATTAGAAAGGAGAAGAAAATGTATGAGTTTATAGCCTTTTACGTCTTTGCGATTGCAACAACTATTTTGTTTTTGATAACCGTAATGAGTAAAAATGTTCTTTATGCCATGTCAGCCTTAGCGGGTGGAATGGTAATGATTTCAGGATTCTTTTTCCTTTTGGGAGCAGACTTCTTAGGTGTGGTTCAATTGATTGTTTATGTGGGTGCAGTAATGGCACTTTACGCGTTTGCGATGATGTTTTTTGATGCGACTAAAGACATCAAAGAGAAACATCAAAATCCATCTCTTGTATTCTTATTGAGTGGACTTATGGCACTGCTTTTTGTGGTTATGTTTTCTGCCCCAATCATTGGTGATAATGTTCAAGCACTCTATCCTGTGGTTGAGGGTATTGGTAATGCACAGGCAGTGGGAATGGTACTCTTTACTAAATATTTAATCCCATTTGAAGTGGCAGCCTTGATGTTATTGGTTGCGATGATTGCAGGGATTATCTTAGCAGGTAAAAAGATGGATTACTCACTCACAAAATGTGAAGCTATTGATGAAGAGATGGACATTGAAGCAATTATAAAAAATGAAAAAGGAGAAGCATAATGTTAGAGATTGGCGTAAATCACTACCTTATACTTTCGGGTTTACTCTTTAGTATAGGACTTATGGGAGTACTTAGAAGAAAAAATCTTTTGATGCTCTTCTTTGCAACGGAAGTCATGTTAAATGCAGTTAATATTGCTTTTACAGCGATTGGAAACTATTATGGTGACTTGTCTGGGCAAATGTTTGCTTTTTTTATCATCGCAGTAGCAGCTTCAGAAGTGGCTGTTGGATTAGGACTTTTAATTGTACTTTACAAAAAGTATGGTTCATTAGACCTTGATGTTATCTCATCAATGAAAGGTTAGGAAAAATGGAAAGTTTAGTATATATTGCACTTTTTGCCCCTTTTGTTGGGTCTCTTTTTGCAGGACTATTTTTTGCAAGAAGACCGAAAACACATCTTGTAGGAATTGTGAATTCGAGTTTGATTGCTTTGGCATTCGTATCGGCAGTGATGTTAGCACTTCACGTTGCTGATGAAGGAGCAATTCATGTTCAAATGATGACATGGATTGCTATTGGAGATTTAAATATTCCTTTTGGATTTTTGGTAGATGAAGTATCGGTTACTATGATGTTGGTTGTTACTTTGGTTTCAACCATTGTTCATATCTACTCCACAGGTTATATGGATCATGATAAGGCTTACAATAAGTTCTTCTCTTACCTTTCAGCATTTGTATTTTCGATGATGATTTTGGTTATGAGTGATAACTTTGCAGGACTCTTTATTGGTTGGGAAGGAGTGGGTGTCTGTTCTTGGTTACTCATTAGCTTCTGGTACTTTAAAGAGGACAAACCTTTTGAAGAGAACCCTTCAATTTCACCATCTTGGGCTGCCAATGAAGCGTTTATTATGAACCGTGTGGCTGACCTTGGAATGTTGGTAGGAATTTTTCTTATCTACTGGAATGTTGGTTCACTACAATATGATGTTGTATTTGATGCCTTACCTCATTTAAAAGATGGGATTTTAGTATCGATTGCCATTGCTCTGTTTATTGGGGCAATGGGTAAATCAGCTCAATTCCCACTACACACATGGCTTACTGATGCGATGGAAGGTCCTACGCCTGTTTCTGCACTTATTCACGCAGCGACTATGGTAACAGCAGGGGTTTTCTTGGTTGTTAGAGCCAGTCCACTATTTAGTTTAGATGCTGTTCACGGTGTCTCTATGTTTATTGCTTCTTTAGGAGCATTTGTTGCATTTTATGCTGCGTCAATGGCATTGAGTGCTAGAGATATTAAACGCATTGTTGCACTCTCTACCTTGTCACAACTTGGATATATGTTTGCAGCAGCTGGACTTGGAGCTTATTGGATTGCACTTTTCCACCTAGCAGCACACGCATTCTTTAAAGCACTTCTATTTTTAGGAGCAGGTAACGTTATGCACGCGATGGACGATGAACTTGACATCTTTAAGATGGGGGGCATGAAAAAAGTGATGATGGGGTCATATATCTATATGGGTATTGCTTCATTTGCACTAGCAGGGCTTCCTATTATGGCAGGGTTCTACTCAAAAGATGCAATTATTGAGACAGCATTTAATGATGGTTCATTTATCATTTGGGGTATTTTGGTTATTACCGCAGGAATGACAGCATTCTATAGCTTTAGACAAGTATTCTTTACTTTCCACGGTGAAGAGCGTTATAAAGCACTTGGTTTCCACCCACACGATATGTACAAATATGTACTCGTTGCGATGGCACCATTGGCAGCACTTGCTATCTCATTTGGTTGGTTTATGGAGAGTTTCCATGAATTTATTATTCATAAACTTCCAGATTATGAGATGAGTCATGAAACCCATCATTTAGCTCCATATTTAGGAACGCTAGTTATTGTTCTTGCTTTAATAGGTATTTTTATTGCCTATAAAAAATATGCGGGAATAAATAGTAATGCGTGGAAAAGAAATGAAGAGTTTGAAAACTCATTTATCTATAAATTAGTAGCAAATCAGTACTATGTACCAAAATTTTACGATGAGTTTATTGTTCAACCTTATACACTTGCCTCAGCAAAATTTTGGGAAATAGATAAAAAGATTGTTGATGGTATGGTCGATAAAATTGGACATAGTTGTTATAACTTTGGAGACAAATCGAGACGAATGCAAAATGGTAACCTATCATCTTATCTAAATTGGATGGGTGCAGGTACCTTGATTATAGTACTTATTGCTGTAATATTAATGGCAATAAGTTAAGGGAGAATAGATGGACGCAATATTAAGTATATTAATATTTTTCCCTGCATTAGCAGGGTTTATAGGCTTTGGAATTGATAAAAGTACAGCAAAGATGTATGGTATTTCAGTAGCACTCATTGAGCTACTTTTATCACTTGTTTTATGGATGCAGTTTGACCCTAGTAATGCTGGCATGCAGTTTACTGAAAAGGTTTCGCTTATTGCAGACTTTGGTATTAGTTACAATGTAGGAGTTGATGGAATTTCACTTTTCATTGTGATTATGGCAACTTTAATTACGCTTCTTGGAATTATCTTACTTCGTGAAGATACTAAAAATATGAAAAACATGATTGTTTCACTCTTATTTTTAGAGATGACGATGGTAGGGGTATTTGTAACTTTAGATGCTATTATCTTTTACCTTTTTTGGGAACTCTCTTTAGTACCGATGCTTTACATCATTGGGGCATGGGGTGGAAAAGATAGAGTCTATGCAGCGGTTAAGTTTTTCCTTTATACTTTTGCTGGTTCATTGGTCATGCTAGTAGGACTACTTGCTATGGCATATCTTTATCATCAAGCGAATGGTGTTTGGACATTTAACATTTTAGATTGGTACACCTTAGCATTGACAGAGGGACAACAGTTCTGGTTATTCTTAGCATTCTTTGCTGGTTTTGCCATTAAAGTACCAATGTTTCCTTTCCATACTTGGTTGCCTTGGGCGCATGGACAAGCACCAACAATTGGTTCAGTTATTCTAGCAGCCGTACTTCTTAAAATGGGAACCTATGGTTTTGTGAGATTTTCACTACCAATTTTACCTGATGCTTCGGTTACCTTTACACCGTTTATTATGACTTTATCTATCATTATGGTTATCTATACTGCGATGGTAGCATTTGCACAAAAAGATATGAAGCAAGTGATTGCTTATTCATCTGTGTCTCACATGGGTGTGATTATGTTAGGTGTGTTTGCCATGAATGCTGAAGGTCTTGGAGGGTCAGTCTTTTTAATGTTGTCTCACGGAATTGTTTCGGGAGCGTTGTTTATGCTTGTTGGGGTAATCTATGAGCGAACAGGTACAAAAATAATGTCTGAGTTTGGTGGATTAGCAGCTGTTATGCCTGTGTATGCTACGGTGTTTGGTCTGATGCTTATGGCTTCGGTTGGACTTCCTCTTACCATTGGATTTGTTGGTGAATTCTTAGTACTCTTAGGTTTCTATAAAGTTTCAGTTATTGGAACTATTTTAGCAGGAACAACCATTATTATTGGTTCAGTTTACATGTTGGCATTGTTTAAAAAGTCGTTTTTTGGACCAGTGCGTCATGAGAAAAATTTATCTTTAACAGATTTAGACAATAGAGAGCTTACAGCTTTAATTCCTTTGGTATTGATTGTGGTATGGTTAGGGATTTATCCTAAACCAGTACTCGATCCAATTAATAACTCTGTTAATCATCTTTTAACACAGATGAAAGACAAAGCTATAAAGGTAAAAACTAAAAAAGCAATTATAATTTCTAAAAAGGAGGCAAAATAATGTTAGAACCTGTCAATATTTCCTTAGCGTCACTTAATCTTTCGACGTTGATGCCAATGCTACTTATTATTGGTGGTGGTTTACTTATTTTATGTATTGATTTAATGAAAGAGAATCTTCATAAATCATTCTATGTTGCCTTGACGGTACTTATTTTACTCATAGACCTAATGGCTACTATGGGTTTAACTTTTGGCGTAAATGAAAGAGGTTTCTTTAATGTAATGCTTATGGACGGGATTGCTGTTCTCTCACAAGTTATGATTTTGGTGGCATCTGTACTCTTTATCCCATTAGCATTAACTTCAAAACGTTTTCATGAATACTCTTATCCTGAGTTTTTTGCACTCTTTTTGTTTATGATTGCTGGATTCCAGTTTATGGTGAGTTCAGACAACTTGATTTTAATCTTTATTGGTCTTGAAACAGCCTCTCTTTCACTCTATACTTTAATTGCAATGCACAACAGAAGTAACTCTTTTGAAGCAGCAGTAAAGTACTTTACAATGGGTGCATTGGCTGCTGGTTTCTTTACTATGGGGTCAGCTGTGCTTTATGGAATCTCAGGTTCTTTAGAATTAACACAAATTGCCACAGCCATTTCAGATCGTCTGAATGAAACAGGTATTATGTTCTTACTTCTTGGTGGAGCAGGCTTACTTTTGGCTGCATTTGCTTTTAAACTTTCACTCTTTCCTTTCCATACATGGGTACCAGATGTTTATGAAGGTGCTTCTGCTCCTCTAGCAGGATACATGTCAGTTGTTCCTAAGATTGCTGCGTTTGTAGTCTCTATGAGAATTTTTGAGATGTTGATTAATTTAGAAGTTGAGTGGATAAAGACAATTATTATTATTTTATCAGTGATTACCATGACCATTGCGAACCTTATGGCATTGGTGCAAGAAGATGTTAAACGTATGTTGGCATACTCTTCTATCTCGCATGCTGGTTTTGTGATGGTTGCCATTGCCTTGGCAACAGATAAGTCAAATGTAGCTGTCTTTTTATACTACTCTCTCTTTATGTTTACCAACCTTGGTGCCTTTACCATGTTATGGGTAAGTCGTCATAAAGATAGAGTTTATAATACACGTTTTGACCACCCGTATGAGAAGTTTTCAGGAATGATTAAAATCATGCCAATGGGTGCTGTGATTATGGCACTCTTTATGTTGTCATTAGCAGGTGTGCCTCCATTCTCTGTCTTCTGGGGTAAAATCTATCTTATGTCAGCCACAGTAGATGCTGGGTATTTATGGTTAGCTGTGGTAATGGGGCTTAACTCTGCTATTGCTGCTTTTTACTATTTGAAACTTATTGTTTATATGTTCTTAAAAGAGCCTATGAAAGATGCATCTAGTGAAGTTATCTATTATAACACCTCTAAACCATTACTTGTAACAATTGGTTTGGCTACGTTCGTAACTGTCTTCTCAATCTTTATGGTTAATCCTCTTATTGAATATATCTCTACGATGATTCAAGCTACTGGGTTTGGTATATAGATTTATTTAAACACCACAAGGTTCTGATAGTTTTTATCAGAATCTTGTACCTTTCTTTAATGACTCTCCTCCTTTTAAAATTATGATATATAAAATTTATTTTAATATAAAATTAAGTTTGTAGCCTATAAAAACAATGTATAATAATATAAAATATTTTAATATAGCTATGGAACAAATAATGAATAAAAAAATTGTCATCATCTCAAATCTCTCATGGAATTTATATAATTTTCGTTTATCGCTGATGGTAGCTATGAAAAATGCAGGCTATGAAGTCATTGCCATAGCTCCACGTGATGAGTATAGTCAAAAAATTATAGAGGCAGGATTTGAATTTTATGACATTAAAATGAATGCCCAAGGGATTAATCCTTTTGAAGATTTAAGAACAAGTTACCACTTTTATCAGCTTTTTAAAGAAATATCTCCAGCTGTAATCTGTAATTATACGATTAAACCCAATATCTATGCTTCTTTAATGGCAAGGCGGTTAAATATTAAAACGATTAATAATATCGCAGGACTTGGAACCTTATTTGTTAAAGAGAACTTGGTCACGGGTATTGCAAAAAAGTTATATAAAATATCTCAGCATAATGCAAGTCATGTCTTTTTTCAAAATAGAGATGATTTTAAACTATTTGTGGAAAATAAATTAGTAGATACTTCTAAATGTGATATTCTACCTGGTTCAGGGGTTGATACCAATCGATTTACACCTAAGCCTAAAGCAAAAAGTGAAACAATTAGATTTCTATTGATAGCACGAATGATTTGGGAAAAAGGAATCGCCCAATATGTTGAATCTGCAAGAGCCATAAAAAAATCATACCCCAATGTAGAGTTTTGTTTGTTAGGATTTTTAGATGTAGCTAATCCTGGTGCCATCACCAAAGCTCAAATGAATGCATGGGTAGAAGAGGGTGTGGTAAATTACTTGGGTGTGAGTGATAGGGTTGATGAAGTAATTCATAGTGCTGATTGTATTGTTTTGCCCTCTTATTACCGAGAAGGAACACCTAAGACATTACTAGAGAGTGGTAGTGCAGGAAAGCCTATTATCACAACCGATAATGTAGGGTGTAGAGATGTGGTAGATCACGGAATTAATGGCTTTATCTGTGAACCTAAATCAGCCAAAGATTTACAATTAAAAATTGAGATGTTTTTAGCCTTAAGTAGTGAAGAAAAAATGAAGATGGGTAAAGAGAGCAGAGCAAAAATTACACGAGAGTTTGATGAAAAAATCGTGATTGATAAATATTTAGAGTCTATTGCTAAGCATGTGTAATAAAAATCATATTGTCCTTTTTATCAATTCAATGGGTGAGGGGGGTGCGCAACGGGTGCTATTGAGCTTAATTGAAGCGTATCTTCACTTAGGCTTAGAGGTCACGCTTATTGCATTGGCAAAGAGTGATTTACATCAGTTACCTGCAAAATTAAACTGTATCTATTTAAGAGACAATAACAAAGAGCATTCTGCTTTATATGAAACACTATTAATTCCTTACTATGCATGGAAGTTAAAAAAGTATGTTGAGAAAAATAAATTCTCTATTGTTCAAAGTCATCTTTTTCGTGCCAATTTTGTTAATGTCTTAAGCAAACTATTCGCTTCAAAGCATAGTGTTCAAGTGGTTAATCACTCTGTTATCTCTCGCTTTTTAAATGAAGGTATTTCAGGGAAAATTAATCTTTTTTTAATCAATCTTTTTTACCCTAAAGCCAATAAAATATTTTATATCTCAAAAAAGATGCAAGAGGATTTTTTAGAACACTCAAAAAATATTAATGTTCCTAGTAAGATTATCTATAATCCTTATAATCTCGATACTATCTTAGCCAAAAGTACTCATAAAGAGCATTCGTTTAGTTTTAATAAGAATAAGCGTTATTTAATCAGTATTGGTAGATTAATCTCTCTTAAGCGTTTTGAAGATGTATTTGAAGTATTAAGTCAATTAGATGAGCATATAGAATTAATTTTATTAGGTGATGGTGAAGAGAAGCAAGCGTTAATAACATTGGCAAATAGATTAAATATAAGTTCGCGTATATACTTTTTAGGACAAGTTGATAATCCCTTTTGGTATTTGGCTAACAGTGATATATTTATATCTTCTTCTTCTGTTGAGGGTTTTCCTAATGTATTGGTAGAGTCCATGATTTGTGGTACAGCCGTTATCTCTAGCGATTGTGTGAGTGGACCACGTGAAATCTTAGCACCGAGTTCAGACCATAACTATCAGCTTAAAAAAGGGCTAGAGATGGCTGAATTTGGCATGCTTTATGGCATAGGTGATGTTGAAGCATTACAAGAGGCAATAGAGCTTTTATTGAAAGAGAATAGCTTAAAAAAAGAGTATGAAGCTAAAGCATTTGAACAGAG
>Ga0256840_1002152_pt1 | contig 17611 bp, 13 predicted proteins | sample 355202metaG_FD_185969 | JGI IMG/M metagenome (GOLD analysis project Ga0256840, IMG submission 185969) | Hydrothermal vent microbial communities from Mid Atlantic Ridge, Atlantic Ocean - 355-202 | ecosystem: Environmental > Aquatic > Marine > Hydrothermal vents | place: Atlantic Ocean: Mid... | reverse complement strand
TACTATATCTTATCTATGGTGTCTCAACCAAGTAAGGTGTATACCTCACATAAGAACATCATAGGTGTAGAAAAACTAACAGTCCCTGCTTATCTTTATAAAAGAGACATAGCCATAGCTAAGTCTAACAGTCAGATAACGTTACTGGGTAATGCACTTTGGGGAGAAGACTTAGATACAGGGCTTAGCAACAGACTCATAGGCTTTTTGCAGAAGAAGTTTAATCAACCAGATGTATATGCCTATCCATGGGGCATAGACAAACAACCAGATGTTAAAGTTTCTGTACAAATAACACGTTTTATAGCTCAGGAAAATCATGTATACCTCGATGCTACTTGGAGTCTAGAAGACATCAAAACAAAGAGAAGAGAGGCAAGACTCTTTAGTACAAAAGTAGTTACTAGTAGTAATGTGGGGAGCATAGTTAACGCTATGGACATGACTTTTTCTAAGTTTGAAGAGACAGTCGCTAGAGGGATTAGAGTGTTTTGATTTTTGAGTTCTTTTAACTTAAAATATATCCAGAGCCATATACACTTGTAAGACAGCCTTCTGGTAGTTTTTTACGTAAATTACTGACAAGTTTTTTTATAGTGTCTAACGATATTTCTTCCATATATTTGTCTGCCCATACATGGACTATTATCTCTTCTTTTGAAACATTTTTCTTATATTTTTGTATGAGTAGTTGTAAAAGGCTTTTTTCCCTAGCTGTAAGATCAACTTTAGCATCATGATGATATAAGTTTTGTTCTCCTTTATGCCAGTGACAATTATCTGCTAATTTCATACGATAAATAGAATTTTTATCTAGCCTTTTTAAGATATCTAAAAGAGCCTCTTTGAGCTTACTTTTAGTCAGCGGTTTAACAAGGTATTTTGTGATACTTAAATCTATGGCATCGAGCAATAAAGTGGACTCAGTATATGCAGTAAGTATTATGATGGGGACATCTTGGTTTTGCATGCGAATATAACGTGCTACTTTAAGTCCATCCATTTTGGGCATGTTGATGTCTAGCATCACCACATCGGGGTCTTTTTGCTTGAAAAGATTGAGTGCTTCTTCTCCATCTTTAGCCACAATGACATCTTGAAAAAAAGTATTTAACTGTTGTGCAATATTGATACGGATAATAGTCTCATCTTCGGCATAGAGTATGCTATAGTCTTTCAATTTTTCGATAGTATCTCCCAGTATTTAGTCTCTTTTGGATAGTATCATCTTATGATTTTATATTATCTTAAAAAAATTACTATTTTATTTGTTCTTTTCTGCACGACACTTTTATCTGCAAGTAGTATTGATATATCGAAAAACAATTTTTCACTTTTAGAACAGAGTGAAATTTATTTGGATGAAGAAAACAAAAGTTATGATGCCATTGTTAATGGTGATTATTTTAAACCATATCATGAAACTTACCTCAATATAAGTAATGCAAAAAAACAAATTTGGATTAAAATTACATTAGAAAACCCTACACATGAAAAGCAAGAAAAAATATTACTTTTCTCCTCTTCATTTTTAGAACATATTTATCTTTTTGATGCTAAAGGTAGTGCTTCCACGAGAGGTCAAGCACACTTTGAACAGACTCCAAATACACTTTTACCTTATTTTAACATTTCTCTTGCTCCAAATAGTGAAAAGACATTTTATTTAAAAGTTTACTCTGACTATACACCTGTGCTTTTTAAGCTCTTATTGATTGATGAAGATACATATGTGAAAGATGATAAAAAAGAACAAGCATTAGATATTTTACTTATAGGTGTCATCTTTGCATTGATGCTTTACAGTTTATTTATTTCAGTATATTTAAAAGATAAAAGTTACTTTTTCTATAGTATCTATCTTTTTGTATTGCTCTATGACCAAATGCGATACTTGGGATTAACACAAATCTATTTCCCCACATCATTTATGCAGTTTGATTTAGACTTTACCATCGTACGGATATATTTACTTTCTTTGACAAGTTCTTTGTTTGTTATCTATTTCTTTAAACTTAAATCATTTCCAAAACTCTATAAGCTTTATTGGTCTGTCATTATATTTTGTATTATTTGTATAGTCTTTTTATATGACTCTATAGAGTATGGTATTACTATTGTGATGCCACTTTCTTTTGTAGTCATAGTCATGCACTTTTTTGTGGGAGTGTATGTCTATAGTAAAGGACAAAAGCAAGCAAGGTTTTATCTTGTAGGATTTGGAACAGTATTTTTCTTTTATCTTTTAATTATAAGCGACTCTCTAGGATTTAGTAACTTTCTACAAGAGCATCACAATGCACTACTCATGGCAACCACATTTGAGGCTTTTGTCCTTTCTTTAGCCTTTTCTGACAGGTACATCATCTTACAAAAAGAAAAAGAAACCATTTCTACTCGCTATCTAAAAGAGTCAAAAAGTAGAGAAAGCATCATAGAAGAAGAGGTTACACGTAAAACTGCACAACTACATACTGCATTGGAGAGTAAAAAACTTCTACTCAAAGAAGTACACCATCGTGTTAAAAATAATTTACACATCATTCTTTCTATGATACAGCTACAACATAACAGCCCAAAAGTAGATATAGACACCTTATTACAAGATTTGGAAAATCGCATAAATGCCATAGCTAAAACATACGACATGCTCATCATGAATGAAAATCTACAGGAAATTGATATGAAGCCATACATAGAAGAATTGCTACATGACATACAAGAGAGTTTTTACTGTGAGGGGTGTGAGGTTAGCGTTACTTCTAAGATAGAAGCTGTACTGCCTTTACAAAAAGCTGTCTACATAGGACTCATCATAAACGAAGCAGTGACCAATAGTTATAAGTATGCCTTTAAAGCTAACCAAGGTCATATACATGTTGTGTTAACAAAAAAAGAGGGACAATATAGACTTCATATAGCAGATGATGGTACAGGTTTCAGCACAAGTAAAAAAGTGACTAGTATGGGAGTATCACTCATAAAAACCCTCGCTGAAGAGCAACTTCATGGTACGTGTGCATTAGAGAGTAAAGGAAAAACAACATACACCATCTATTTTTAACACAACTTCACCTTTTGTCACACTTTTATAGTACTATATAAACAGTTATATTTTAAAAGGGAAAATATGTCACTCTTAACTCGTATGGTTTTAACCATCTTTTTTCTTGTAACCTTTCTTTCTTCTACACTTAATGCTTCAACCCCAAGTAAATACGAACAAGAACCAAATGACTTAGCCGTAAATGCTACGGTATTTAGAGGGGAAACCGTACTGCATGGAATACTTATCCCTAAAGACACTGACCATTTTTTATGGAAAGTAAGTAAAAAAGACACTTTACGTAATTGGGAGATGTCTTTATCTCCCCTACCAAGTGGAAACATAACCGTCTCATTATCAAAAGTAAGTTTTCAAAAAGCAGGTCTTTCTACGGTAAGTTTCTCTAAAAATGCAAAAGAACTTAAAAGTAAAACAAAGATTTTTAGCTTTAAAAATGACAATAAACATACCGTCTCGACACTGCATCCTTTGGTAGTAGAAAAAGGCATATACCTTGTGACAGTCAGTGCTTCTAGTCCAACACCTTATAAAGTATCATTTACAAAAAAAGAAAAAATATATGGAAGAATAGGAAAATCACAAAAAGACGCTCGAAATACTTATATCAATGGACAGTACCTTTACAGTTCTAAAGAAAAAGATGCTTGGTTTAGTTTTAAAATTCCTAAAAAAGAATCCAATAAAGTATGGCAAATATCGAGCAGTGTCACTTTAGGTGCCTCACAAAATATGTCTATAGTAGATGAACATAATGAAATACTAGCCAAAGTAAGTGCTAGCAGCTATGGGAAAATGTTTGTTGAAGACTTGGAGCTTAAGGAAGGTATATATTATGTGCATTATACCCATGCTAAAGATAAACATTATGCAGTTGAAATAAAAAGTACGGGTACACAAACCATAGACAAATATGAGGTAGAACCAAACAACAGTAAGCAAGAAGCCAATACTATTCGTCTTAGCAAAGTAATCCACGGTTCACTAGCTCAAGCAAAAGACAGCAGAGACTTTTTTTCTTTCAAAATACCTTCGGACTTTCAGCATAAGGCATTTGACATCACTGTGAAAAGTGATGATATAGCATTAAAAGTTTCTTTACTAGATGCAAATACCGTACTGCAAAGCAAAGCTGTAGACAGTAACTACACGTTTACTCATTTATCTCTACAAGCTAAGAAACGATACTTTTTAGAAATTTACAAGTATTCTAAAGACGCGAACTATAGCATCTCTTTTTCTAAACCTTATGCCTTAAAAAGTACAAGCGATATAGAACCCAATGATACACCAAAAATTGCTCCATATATAGAACATAATCAAAGTATATCTGGTTATTTCATGGGTGATGAGACTGACTGTGTAGTATTTAATGTTGAACGTAACAACCGCTTTTGGAGTATGCATACCCAAGGTGCTACTACGAAAAGAATGTATCTTTATCACAATAATATCGAGATACTACGTACCACAGAAAAAGTCAATGACTCTCTAAGGTTTGAGCATCTTTTTTTAGCCAAAGGAAGCTATGCTCTTTGCTTAAAAGGTAAAAATGGAAGTTACAAAATTTCTATAAGTCACAAAAATATGAAAGAGCTAAACATATCTTCTCTTGATAACTTTGAACATGAACCTAACCAAAATTCTGCTCAAGCAAATCCACTGCATTTTAACCATAGTAAAAAAGGTTTGTTAGAGACTAAGAGTAATGAAGACTTCTTTTACTTTACGCTTAAAAACGAAGAACATATTCGTCTAAAGGCTACACCTCCCAAAGATAGAGAGGTGCGTATTAAACTTATGGGGGAACACTTAACACAAAGAGCATACCCTAAAGAAGGTGAAGTGTCTGTCATAGAAGGTGTTTACCCTGCGGGGAGATATGTGGTTGACCTCTTTACACAAAAGCCTAGTTTTGACACTTATACGCTAACACTAGAAAGGCTTAATCCCTTTAGAACTAAAGCTGTAGAACATAACCATAGTAATGCTCAACCATTAAATGCTACAGTAAAACTAGATTTAAAACAGTCAAACCCACGAAGTTATTACCACTTAGGACAAATCGTAGATTTTGATGTCATTGTATATAATGAACGCAATACCTCACAAACACTTTTTCTCTCTTCTCACTCTAGTGATAAACATTGGAACATTCATTGTCCACAAGAATCTATCACGCTATTATCAGAAGAGACAAAGACAATGGCTTGTCAAGTAAATATCCCTAAAAATGTCTCACAAGACGAGGTAGTGATTAGTTTAAAAATTTCTAATCAGACGGATATTTTTGTAAGCAGTAGTATTACGTTTTCTCCTAAAGATGAAATAAGTGTAGAAAAAAGCTATAAAGATTGGGGCATACCAAAAGCATTTTTAGGCTCACTAAATGTCTCACGTGTAGATTTAGGTGCAAGAAGAGTACTAGAGCACAACGAAACTTCATTGGGCTATGTACCTAAAATTGGAAAGTATTATCACTATTTGTTTGATGACATCGTCTACGATGGTAGTTATGGGTTTTACCTCTATTCTGGTCGTAAAACTGTCGATGAAAATGTAACGGTAAAACTTCTAGGAAATGTAGAAATCATAGGCGTGGCACTGAACCTAAAAGGCTACAACAATGCAAATACATTTTTAAAAGACTTTTCTATTTGGCTTTCTAGTGATGGCATAAATTACAACAAAGTACACAGTGGAAGTTTAAGAAAAACTTTTGAAGAGCAACATTTTATGTTTGCCAAAAGCCATAAAGCACGTTACGCGAAACTCACATTACATAATAACCAAGAGGGAGAGCCTCTAGGAGAAATAACGCTAGGAGAGTGGAAGGTACTTGCAAAACAAACAAGTATCAACCCAAGTGTACCATTTAACCTTGCCAATCCAGAGTTAGGTGGTCATATAGTTTCTGCTTCAAAGCCACTAAGTAGTCACTGGGACAACTATCTGCTCACAGAAAAATCTGATGTAGGGGCTATATACTTAAATAAAAACGAAACCCAACTCACTTGGATACTTGGTTTTAAAAATGAGCGTATGGCGAAGCTAACACATATAGTATGGGATGAAGCACTCAAAAGTAAAAGAGAATCGCGTTTACCTAATGTTAGACTTTACATTTCTAAACAAACACCTACTGGACCGTGGGAAGAAATAGGAGTTTGGGATAGAAATACAACACTAGACAGCAACTCAAGTAACTATGTTTTCTCACAACCTACATGGGCAAGGTATGTGAAGTTTAGTATGGACATCAAAAAATCAAAACGTACTTACTACCCACCTGAAACCCTCAAAGTGTACGAGGAAAAGCCTAGCCACACCTACAAGTCTATACTTGGTGAATGGGGAAAAGATAACCATGAGTCATACTATGAATACCTACAGTCACAAAAAGAGCTAAACCCTGCTACCATCACAGGAAATGAAGAAAAAAGTACCGCCTACACCTTAGAGGAAAACACATCAATCCAAGGAGAAGTGAGTGTGGCTAAACATCAAAAAGACTGGTATAAAATAACCGTGCCAAAAGGACAAAATAAACTCACCCTCACTCTTGCAAACAAAGAAAGTGTTGATGTTTCTTACTTACTCTATGACACAAATAACACAGTAGTAAAAGCGGAAAGTTTCGAACAGCTACCTCAAAAACATAGCATGGTGTTTGCCGTAGAGGAAGGGGTGTACTATCTTAACATACACCAACCACCTATCAATGTAGTCTTTGCTTGGGACAACAGCGGTTCTGTCTCACCTTACAAAAGACAAATAGCTGCTGCTGTCAATGCCTATGTGGACCAAATAGAAGAAAACATAGACAGTGTAAACCTACTTTGTTTTAATGTAGCTAATAAATTTGTTTTGTCTGACTTTTCTAACCAAAAAGAAGAAATTCAAACAATGTTTCATGATTTTAGTTGGGGATGTAATAGTTCAGATGCTGAAGTCTCATTAAGTGTAGCCACACAAGCATTAGAAAAGAAAGAAGGTATTAAAGGTGTCATCATCATCGCTGACGCAGATGGGAGTAGAGACGAAAACCTATGGCAATCACTTAATAAAGTACGACCAAAGGTATTTTCCATTCGCGTGGCTTCAAGCTATGACAGTCGTGTCTATGAAGGTCTTATGCAAAATTGGTCACGGGTGAACAATGGCTCTTACGCAGTGGTAGAAAATGCTACACAAATGTCAAAAGCCATAAACCATGCAGCCCATGTATTACGCCGTCCTGTTTTTTACGATGTACATATAAAGACAGAGTACATACGTCCTTTAGATGATGGGTCGTTACGTATTATCCAGCCTAAATCAACAAAACAAGAAAAGGCAAAGACCGACAAAGGTTTTGCCATAGAACTCATCTTGGATGCTTCAGGGAGTATGCTCAAACGTATCAAAGGAAAAAGACGTATAGACATCGCTAAAGATGTACTCATTAAAGCAGTACAGGAAATAATACCTCCTCATACACAAGTAGCCTTACGGGTCTTTGGACATAAAAAGGCTGACTCTTGCCGTACAGACTTAGAGATGAGACTGCAACCTTTAAATGTAAAGAAAACCTCTAATATCATCAAGCGTATCAAGGCAAAAAACCTAGCCAAAACACCGATAGCTGCTTCACTAGCAAAAGTGGCGACGGATCTTAAAAGTGTAAAAGGAAAAAGAGTCATCATCTTAGTAACGGATGGGAAGGAAACTTGCGATGGCAATGCCACACAAGAGATAGAAAAGCTCAAAGCCTTGGGCATAGAGGTAAAACTGAACATCGTTGGTTTTGCCATAGATAATGCCAAGCTCAAACAAGAGTTTGAAACATGGGCAAAACTAGGTAATGGTGCATACTTTGAAGCCAATGATAAAAAGTCTTTAGATGAAGCAGTGAAGAAAGCGTTACAAATACCCTACACCGTATGGACATTAGAAGGTAAGCAACTCTACAATGGTATGGTAGGTGATGATGGACTCAAACTCAAAGGTGGTACGTACAAGGTAGTTGTAGAGAGTTACCCAAAATGTGTGTATGATGAAGTGGTGGTCATTGGTGAAGCTGAAACAGTTTTAAATATATCAAATAAAATGAAGGATAAATAGATGAAACAAAATGTGAAAAAAATGATAGGCATGTGTGTATTGTTAGCCTTGTCATCTCAAAGTCTCTTAGCTATGAATGCAGCACAAGAGAGAGAAGAACTTATGACATATTTTCAATCAGAACAAGAAATGTATAAAAAATATTTTGATAAAGATATGTTATTGGAGGAACTCGACTATGATGTAGATAAAATTATAGATTTTGTGAGCGATAAGATAGTATATCAAGCCTATGATGGTGTTTTACGTGGAGTAGAAGGTACACTTAAAGGTCGTGCAGGAAATGCACATGACCAAGCTATCACCTTGGCCTCTATGCTAAATGATGCAGATATAGAAGCCCAAATCATGGTAGGGAAACTCTCTTCATCTCAGATAGAAGAGCTAAATCAACATATTGCGATGGCAAAGTTTCCAACGTTACCTAGGGTAGATACACAAAAACAACCGAAGTTATTGAAAAAAATAACCGCTGAGATTGAAGAAAAATTGAAAAAATATGCAAAGAACAATAAAGAGACACCCTATGATACAAATGCAAAAATCGCAGAAGGCATTTATGACACTCTTTCAAAAGAAGAGAGAGATAATGGTCAAGAAATATTTAAAGAAGAATTACAAAAGAGTAGTACATCCTACCGTTGGGTACGTTACAAAAATGAAAGCGATGGCTCTTGGATTGAAGTGCATCCAGCTTACCGTAAAGCTAAAACATGGCATCTAAAATCAAACAGCATAGAAGCAGGAGCCATAAACGATAAGAGTTTGCAAAAACTCTCTATGGAACTATGGGTTGAAAACAGTGATGGTGAAAAACATTCTATTACAGGTAAATGGACAGCTCCTGCTGCTAACCTTTCAGGAAAAACACTTTCATTGGAAATCATGTCTGATGTGATGTTGCAAACAGCTGGCATAAAAGATTTAGAAAAAAAGTTAAAGAAAAGCCACTATTTCTTTACCCGAATTAATGGAGAACTACCGAAAGAGGGAAAAGTATTTGACCTTAAAGGAAACATATACCCAGGGGACACCATTGAGGGACTCAACACTGTGTTTGCAGAAGTTGGCAAAAAACTAGGTAAAGTTACAAATTTATTTGAAAATAAATTAAGTTTTTCTACTCAATCAAAAAAGACATCTAAAACCTTGAAAAAAGTATGGTTAGAATTTAGTATAGACAAACCAAATAGTAAAATTGTGACTATAAAGCGTGTAATTCTTGAAGATGGAACATTAAATAAGGAAGAGGAAATTGCATTAATACTATTGCAAGGGTGGAGTATCTCTGTAGCAATAACTAAACCTATGAGTCATGTCTATCAAACAAACAGTGCAGGACAACTCTTAGATGAAGTAACATTTATTAATGCTATTAAGAAATATTCACTAAACAATAAAGATGCTAAAGTAAAAACTATCCTTGATGTTGCGTCTTCCCTTGTTCCAGATAGATCAGTCATTGAACTTTCAAATATAAGAACCCATTTTAATACGATACATTTTGATGATACCGTGAGTTACCCAAGTCAAATACAACTCTTGGCTCTACGTAAAGGATTTACATTTTCTAATAATGCTTATGGACTTTATAAGACTATGGATATTCTTTCTAATACACGCTGGTCATTTAATAAAAATAGCCATACCCCTTCTTTACTTACTAGTATCAAACATGGTGTTTGGGAAACAGAGGCTGAGACCTATAAAACGGTAAAAGAAAAAAATATAGATACGCTAGCTTCTGCTTTTTCTGTATTGACCTCAGAGGATAATACTTATATAGGAACAGCAACAAATACTGTAAGTAATGGAACAAAAGCATGGTGGGAAATTGATAAGACAACAGGTAGTACAATAGGAATGATAAAATTAAAAGAAGGTTATGCTGGAGGTAGTGGAACTGAATTTAGTGAAATTTTGTCATTGATCACGGGAAAAATAAGCGAATACTTTTTTGTCAAAGGAACTGCAGAATGTATAAATGCAGGTTCTAGTCCTGCGTGTTGTGCTGCTATAAATGGTGCTTTGTGGGCTGCAGGTATTGGTGGTGGTGCAGTTGGTGCGGCAAACAAAGGTGTACAGTCTTTTGGAAAAAATGGTGCAGCTATCTATATGGGTATAGCAAGTGTAGAGTTTGATGTCGGTACATCCTATTTACCTGTAACTGATATATGTAAATAATTTCACACTTCGTCACACTTTAAAGCTATACTAAGAAAAAGAATAAAAAGGAAAATAAAAGATGAAACATAAAATACTAACACTCACAGCAACACTAGCCCTTGTAAGCACCATGGCTCTTGCAGACATCAACCCTAAAAGTGGTTTGTGGAAAACAAAAATGACTTCAAACAAAGTAACAGGATGTCCTTCCATGATGAAATCTATGTTAGACAAACAAGGTATGAAAGAGATGTCAAAAAATGTGACCTTTGAACAACCATTTCATCCACGTTCTCTTTTTGAAGAGTCTGGACAACTCACATGGAAAAAGATAGGTACGAACAAATGGAAAGCCACCATGAAACAAGGTGAAAATGGCATGGGGGTGAACATGGTTTGGACACTAGGTGTTGTTTCACCTACAAAGATGAATGTCTCGTCAAATGTCAAGATGAGTCTTCCACCTCAAATGGCTGCGATGTTTGGTGGGAGTGGACAGTGTAATGCCTCCGCTACTGGTACATACAACTACGTAAGTAACTAGGAGTACGGCATGACAAAAATACTCTTAATACTCTCGGCACTTTTTGTGGTTGCATGTGGAGAAAAAGTTTCTACAGATACGGTACAGCTTAGTAAAACTTTCATGAAAGCACTCCTTGAGATGGATGAAAAAAGCATAGAAAAGATTAAGCACCCAAAAGATGGTGGTAAACTGAATGTGAAACGCTCACTTCAATCAAAGCATACATTATTAAAAGAGAAGAATATCACACTGGATGAACTAAAATATACAGTACAAAAAGGTCCAAGTGAAGATATCGAATGTGTTGTCGTACAAAGTAATGGCACACGTGAAGGAAATGGTAATTTACCCATGATATCTTGGAGACTTAAATTTAATACTAGTGACCATAAAGAGGGGTTGCTTTTAAAAGGATTAGATGCTAGTTATGGTTATTTTAAAGATAAGGGATGCAGAAGATAATGAAAAGGCTCAGCAGTCTCATGATATTTTTACTGTCTTTCACTTTTGCCAATGAAAGTACCTACACGTCAATAGCAGACAAAGACTGTAAAACCACAGAAGTGTTTAAGAGCAACATGGGAGCAAGTCAGCGTTGTGAAGAATTTGAATTGTTTGAACCAGAGATCATAGACTCAGATGCTCGCATGAGCATTACCATACACAGAAGAGGCATCGCATACCCTCAACGTTACGCTAGTTCTGTAGGGGCTAGTTTTTCCTCTTTGGGTTCAAAGATTGAGTGGCGTTATGCAAAGGATGAGTCTTATGACCATCATGCTTTCATAGCTAGAGTCAATTTTTCAGTAGAGGATGAACACGTACCAAGTGGATTTAAAGAGGTATCAAAACTAGCAGTGAGTAAGATAGATACACATACTATTTGTGTCGTAGGAGTCATACCTCCTCAAAAAAATCAGAATGTTTTAGCAAGAGAGATGGCAGACAAGGCAAAAACAATGTCCTGTCTCATAGCACAAGAAAACACAAGAGAAAGAGCATTACAAACCGTACTTAAAAACCATGAAGAGCTAAGCAATAGTGCTAAAACACAAAAAGAGTTCAACTACCTACGTGATATGGGACCACTAGAACATACCTTGCGACTACTTAAAGAGCCTAGTTTTCCTGTTTGGCGTGTGAGGATGCGTCTTTACCCTGTCATGTCAGAAAAGTTTTCTGGACAGCTTGGTGGTTATCGTGTAGTCGTAGACCGCATCAATCTCTCTTATGCCTTACATGACTCACTCATAGAACAATACGGCATCAAAAATGTAGACCCTACACTTAAAAATACCGAACCTTCAGAAAGCTACACGTTAGAGTATATGATACTACGAAGACCTGCACTTTTAATGGAAGAGTCTTTAGACCTCTCTTATGATGTGTATTTAGAAAATGAGGCATGTGGCTTACAAAAGTCTTGTACACAACTTCAAGAAAATGTAGGTGGAGACTGGGGTAAGGCTAGTAGTATCACTCTTAGTAAAGCACCATGGGAATCTAAAGTAAACACCTTCCCTGCCATGTTACGTGCATTAGAAGTAAAAGCAGGCTGGCTTGAAAATGATGTCTGGTCTGCCCAAGAAATACCAGAGGGCATGAATGAAAAAAAACTTTGGGTTGAAATAGTCATAGAAAACCATGGTGGCAATGGTGGAGGCTACTCTATGCTCTGGCAAGATTTGGTTTCCGATGACAGCATAGCAAAAACACTCTACAGCATTTACTACGATGAAGCAACACAAAATGCACAAGCAGACCTCTCTTCTGCTGTGCTTTGTGGACGAGGCGAAAATACAAGCAAACCGACACAAATGTGTCGATAACATTAAAAAGGAAACACGATGAAAATGATATATATAACACTCTTTACTTTGGCTTTTACAGGATGTGCTACTAATGTAGGACTCAATGGGAGTACCCCTTATGGTGGTTCAAGCTCACTCAACTTCAACCAGTCAGGACAGGCACAAGGAAATGTCAATCTCGGAGGATTTAATGTTTCAACATCTACTAGATAAAAAGAAGTTTATTGTTGTCTTTTGTATAGCACTTACTACTAGTTTACTCTCACAAGAATTTCTTGCAGGATATACAGTACAAGGCACACGAACACAAGTGATAATGCCTCTAGATATTACATTAACAAACAATTGGGATATTTATAAATCTGAAGATAAACGCTACCCTCAAGATACACTCTTTACAAAAAATAAATCTGTCTATGCACGACTTGGTTTTTCTGCTTTAACGTATGGTACAGCATCTTCATATATTGATGATATGGTATCCTATGGGTATACAAAGCATATTATAAACAATCAAGTAGTGATTACACAAAAAACACAAACACCTGATGGAAGTAACTACTATAATGTACGTATGGCATTTGACAAGCCAAAAAAGATTTTTCTTTTTATTCCAATGTACCCCTATGATGACTTTAAAAATAGCTCTTTAGAAGATGAACTAAAACAATTAGTAAGCATACTCTCTAGTATTAAAATTCATACTATTCCAAACAGTAAAAATAACGTTGCAGTAAAAAATGCAGAAGAGCTAAAATATGCAAACATTCGCAAAGAAATAGACGATGGATTAGCCACAGCAACACTCATAGATGATGAGGGGAAATTAGAAACTGTCGATAGCTATTGTATGGGGTTACAGACTATACCGTTTAAATACTCTCAAGACAAAACAGCACCACAGTGGATAAAAGATTATGCAAATAATGCTATCACACAGTGTAAAGGAAAACTCTATACGGGAGCTTTGACAAAGCACCTCAAAAAAGAAGGCAAAACAAGCTGTGCCTCTTTGAAGCAAGCCTTTGCTGATGACTACTCCATCAAAGGAGCATTACGAGATACTGGTGAGAGCAAGATGTGGGATACACTTCAATCTAACTATGCTAAAGTGTGTAAATAATAAAAAGGATAATGATGAAAACTATATTTACAATAGTAATAATTCAACTTTTGGATTGGTCAATAGCATGGCTGAAGAAGTGAACCCAAAGATTACTTCCACGAAACAATATATAGATAAAGAGTTATTAAAAGTGCAAAAATATGCGGATGAGGGTCTCTCAGGAAAGTTTCCAAGAAAATGTGCACCTTTTAGTAGCAGACTAGTCAAATATACTTACCCTGATGCTCCAAAAGAAATCTATGATTATTATGCAAATGCAGAAAATGTCTGTTATGGTAAGCTATATGCCATGGCATTACAAGCTAAACTAAAAAAAGAAGGTAAAATTGTATGTGAAGCGATGGAAGTAAGATTGCAAATTACACATATTAAACGACACATAGAGAAAACAAATGATATGCCAACATGGAACAGCTTTATGGATGACTATAAAAAGATATGCCCAAACAATAGCAATACGGGCTATTAATAAATAAAAAAGGAAAAAAGATGAAAAAAACACTACTCTCAACACTTACAGCACTGGCACTCATAAGCACTTCTGCACTTCATGCAGATGAGATAACTGATTAAATGGCTGAAGCAGTAAAAGCCTACCAAGACAAAGACTATAAAGGTGCGATGGATGAACTAAAGTTTATCACTGCACAACTACAAAAAATGGATGCTACTGAGAACCAAAAACTTTTGCCAGAACCTCTTGAAGGTTGGAAGAAAGAAGAAAGTCAAAATGGTTCACAAGGCATGATGTCTATGTTAGGTGGTGGTGGAGGAACTAGTATGCAAGCAACCTACATAAAAGACAGAGAAAGCATAGAGATACAAATCATGGCAAATAGCCCTATGATTTCTATGATGAGTATGTCTATCTCAAACCCTTCACTTATGGCAGCAGACCCCTCTGTCTCTCCTTACCGATATAAACGTAACAAAGGTATGAAAAAGAAAAATGGAAAAAATACAGAAATCACTTTACTTGTGTCAGGTCAGATTATGATACAACTTAAAGGTTCTAACCTGAAAGATGATGCTGTACTTGAAGAGTATCTAGACACTATAGATATTAAAGAGTTGAAAAATAGCCTACTTTAAATAGAACTTTACACTTTGGCACACTCTTATGCTACAGTGTGGGTATGAAAATTTTTTTTATACCAAAAACTTTCCAGAATGGATGTAACGATACAAGGTAATGTCCTTACATCAATTTTCACACTTCGTCACACTCTTATGTCATACTACTTCTATGCATAAAAAGGAAAAAATATGAAACATTTAACACAAATTCTTTTGGTACTTTTACTTAGTACTCTTTTCAATGCCTGTGGTGGAACAGCAAACAGTGCTACACCGAGAGGTCAAGCCATAGACAAAATCGTTGCTTATTCTGAAAATAATGGTAATGGAGCCATACCAACCTTACAAGACTACATAGATGCAGGAATAAGTGGTGTTACAGAAGAAAACTTAGCTGAAATAAATGAAATCGTAGAGAACCTTACACGAGATGAGGTAGATACTACTGAGGAGATACAAGCTATAGTTAACGAAGCTAATGTAAACATAGCACCCATTGCAAGACTATTTGTAAGTGCTTCATCTGTTTATACAAGTGAAGTCATAACGTTTAGAAGTAAAAGCACAGATGTAGATGGCAATATCATGAGTATATTATGGTCAGTAGATGGTAGAGAAGGAGGTTCATTACCTGTTTTCTATCATGCTTTTGGTCAAGCAGGAAAATATCAAGTAGGATTTACGGTTACAGATGATGATGGAGCAACTGATAGTACTTTTACTATAGTTACTGTATCAAAAAAACCTGCACCTCCTTTACCTTTAGTGTTTACAGGAGGTGACTTTAAGGGAAACACTTATCAATTGATAACCTCACCTACAACCAATAGAGTTTGGCTCGATAGAAACTTAGGAGCATCTCAAGTATGTGCAGATGCTAATGATACACTATGTTATGGAGATTATTATCAGTGGGGACGAAAGGCTGATGGTCATCAAAATACAAGTTTAACGGAATTTGCACAAGCTAGTAATCCTCTAGACGTTGGACATGGTAAATTTATCACTTCACCTGTAGGAGCATGGCTAGAAGATTCTAAAGATGATGATGGAAGTATAAGACGAGCTATATGGTCTTCTATAGCAGGTAGTAATATTTGCCCAAGAGGTTTTAGAGTGCCAACCTATGCAGAGCTTAGAACAGAACTTTTGAATACTGTTATTAATAGTGCAAGTGCTTTTACGAGTATACTCAAACTTCCATCTTCTGGTCTAAGAAGTTTTGCAGGTGGGTTTATTAACGTAGGAATTTATGGTGGACTTTGGACGGGAAGTGGTAACAACGGTGGAGGTAGTTATCTTGAATATAGAACTGGAAGTGTAATCTGGGGAGATGGTGTTGCTACAAGTGGTCATACTGGGGCAGGGATACCTGTACGTTGTATCAAGGATTAATTCTTGATACGTTTACTCTTCATCGGCATGCTTGTATAGTATACGCCGATTTTATGAAATATACTGCAAATAATATACATGTTATAACATGTATAAAGGAACTTTCCAATATACTTTGCAAAACAAAGTACTTTGGAGAATTTAATGTCAGAAGAAAAAGAAGAAGCTCTTCGTCAGATAAGCGAAATACAGACCCATTTGGTAGACAAACAAAGTTTTTTCCCTTATAACTATAATGCCATGTATGTATGGAGTATAATCGCTACTATCTTAACTTTGATTATGGTACCTATGTATGAAAAAGGCATAGCTATAGGGACGGCAACGGTCTTTATACTGGTTGCTATAGGTTTTATCTCTGAGGGGATGATGACTAAAAAAGTGAACAAAAGTTATGACATAGAAGAGTGTACCATTAGACAACGCTTTATTATGAAAAAATTTATAATGATCTCTTTGTATCTCATCATCATGAGTGCAACTCTTGCTATCTATGAACTATATATTCCTATTTATTTGATGTGGTTATTTCTTATTTCTCTGGGTTTTTATGCTGTAGGGTATGTGATGAATATAAGACTGTTATCCAAGATGGCTCAGTTTAATATCTTTATTTCATTGATTTTACTTTCATTTGCTACCTATAATCAAACATTGTTAGGGAGTGAGTCAAACTGTTTTACTGTGGTGCAGGGTGCTGTGTTGCTATGTTTAGCAGTGTTACCTGCTTGGGTGGCATGGCAGCAAAAAAAGGACTCTAGGTGTTTGACCCACTTCTCCACCAAACCGTGAGGTCTAAACTCATGTCACGGCTCATTGCCAATGATGAACTTCCTTTTAAAGCACTCAAAGAGTATTTGGAGGTTACAGATGGTAATCTCTCTTCGCACCTCTCTAAACTTGAAAAAGAAGAATACATTGTGATAGAAAAAACCTTTGAGGGAAAACGACCTAAAACCATAGTGAAGATAGCGACAAAGGGTAAAAAAGCATTTGATAACTATATCAAAGCTCTAAAACAATTTATAGAGGAGAATTAAATGATACAAGCATGGATGTGGCTCATAGGGGCTATTGTATTTGAGGTATTGGGTACAACGGCGATGAAAATGTCTGAAGGGTTTACAAAGACTATGCCTTCAGTGGCAATGGCAGTTTTTTACATTTTGTCACTCACAGCACTGACATATGCACTTAAAAAGTTTGATGTAAGTATGGCATATGCCATTTGGTCTGGTGTGGGTACAGCCTTGATTACACTCATAGGTATTTGGTATTTTAAAGAGTCTGTGTCTGTAGTGAAAATAGCCAGTATTGGGCTTATTATCATCGGTGTGGTAGGG
>Ga0256840_1002151_pt1 | contig 17618 bp, 20 predicted proteins | sample 355202metaG_FD_185969 | JGI IMG/M metagenome (GOLD analysis project Ga0256840, IMG submission 185969) | Hydrothermal vent microbial communities from Mid Atlantic Ridge, Atlantic Ocean - 355-202 | ecosystem: Environmental > Aquatic > Marine > Hydrothermal vents | place: Atlantic Ocean: Mid... | reverse complement strand
TCAATGATTCCACCGCGAGCGGTGTTAATTAATAATGCAGAATTTTTCATTAGCCCAAATTCCTTAGCGCCAAATAAATGTTTAGTCTCAGGGGTAAGCGGGCAATGAATACTCACCACATCAGCCTGTGGCAACAATTCATTAAGAGGCAAACGATCCGCTACAAACTCTTGGGTGCCAGCGCGTTGTGAAATAATAATATTCATCCCGAAGGCAATTGCAATCTTCTCAACACCTTTTGCAAGGCTGCCATAACCTACTAAACCTAGTGTTTTACCCGATAATTCTTGAATAGGAAACTCAAGGCTAGAAAACTGACCACTGCGTGACCAATCGCCGCTTTTAGTGAGTTTTTGATAAGAGAAGAGCTGGGTCGATAGCGCTAATATCATTGAAAACACATGCTGACTCACCGATGCGGTGCAATAATCAGTGACATTCTTCACCGTGATTCCTTGCTGTTTACAAAACGCTAAATCAACATTGTCCATGCCAGTAGCTGTGAGCAAAATGAGTTTTAACTGAGGGAGTTTCTCAAGCAAGGGCTGATCTAAAACCACTTTATTGGCAATAACAATATCTGCATTTTCAAGACGCTCTAAACGCTGTTCACTTGTTGTGCTTTCGTAAATAGTCCAATCATCGAGCAGAGTATATAAACCACTGAGATCAAGATCACCTGGGTTGAAACTTTTCTCGTCAAGAACAACGGCTTTGTAATGGGTTGTGTTGGCCATCTTCTTAGTCATCTAGCGTTTTTTCCTTAAAATCGCATAAGTCCGAAATTAAACAAGCGGCACATTTAGGCTTGCGCGCTACACAAATATAACGACCGTGCAAAATCAGCCAGTGATGTGCATCAACCATAAACTCTTTTGGTATATGACGCAGTAGCTTCTTTTCGACTTCGACAACATTTTTTCCCTTTGCAATACCTGTGCGATTACCTACGCGAAAAATATGTGTGTCGACCGCCATAGTCGGTTGCCCAAAGGCCGTGTTTAAAATGACATTGGCTGTTTTACGACCAACACCCGGTAGCGCTTCTAAATCTTTACGATTCTCGGGTACAACAGAATCATGTAATTCAACCAGCATCTTGCAGGCTTGAATAATATGCTTTGCCTTGCTGTTATAAAGTCCGATGGTTTTGATGTACTCCTTCAAACCATCCTCACCCAAATCATAAATATCTTGAGGGGTATTAGCGATAGGAAAAAGCTTATCAGTCGCCTTGTTAACGCCTTTGTCGGTTGATTGAGCAGATAAAGCGACCGCAACCAGTAATTCAAACGGACTGCTGTAATTTAATTCCGTCTTAGGCTCTGGGTTGGCCTCACGCCAACGACGAAAAATCTCGTAACGTTTCTCTTTATTCATAATTAGAAGCTTTATAAATGACAGAAGTATTAAATATAAATACAAAACGTCGAAAAAGAGGGGGGGTGGCTATAAAAAATATCATAAATTATGGTGCTATTAAGTTTAAGAACGAATTCCGACGCCTTTCTTCAATAAATAATAAGCAAATCCATACAGTGCAACAATAAAAACAGCTAATAAAGAAAAGCTCGCCACGGGACTAATATCAGAAACCCCTAGAATCCCATATCTAAAACCATTCACCATATAGAGAACAGGGTTAGCCAACGATACATTCTGCCAAAAATCAGACAACATATTGATTGAATAAAATACACCGCCTAAGTAGGTGAGAGGAGTCAGAACAAAGGTTGGGATAATCGTAATATCATCAAAGCTTTTGGCGTATATTGCGTTAATTAAGCCCGCTATAGAAAACAACATTGAAGTTAAAACTACAACAGCGATAGTAATAAAAGGATGTTGAATGGTTAATGATGAAAAGAATAAAGAAACCAATGTGACGATTAGCCCAACCATCAAACCACGTGCCATGCCACCGCCGATATACCCCATTAAGATAATGTGATTGGGTACAGGGGAGATCAACATTTCTTGAATATGTCCAAACATTTTCGCGGTGAAAAAGGTGGAGACAACATTGGAATAGGAGTTGGTTATTACCGACATCATAATCAAACCAGGGATAATATATTCGATGTATTTAAAGCCGTCCATGTCACCAATTTGACTGCCGATAAGATTGCCAAAAATTACGAAATAAAGTGTCATGGTAATGGCGGGTGGTACTAAGGTTTGCACCCAAATACGCAAGAAGCGCATCACTTCTTTGGTTAGTATGGTTTTAAACGCCGTTAGTTTTTGTGCGGTTTTCATGATGATGAGTCCTCATTATCTGTTTTAACCAGTTTCACAAAAAGCTCTTCTAAGCGATTGGTTTTATTGCGCATACTCATTACACGAATATTATGTTTACTGAGTGTTTCAAATAAATAATTTAAAGAACGCGACTTATCAAGCTCAACTTCAAGCGTTGATGGGTCGCGTAAGTTGATGGTGAGTTCGCAATCTTCAGGGCATTTATCTAAAGGCTCTTTAAGGTCAAGCACAAATGTTTCTACTTGAAGGCGTGAGAGTAATTCTTTCATGCTGGTGCTTTCTACCACTTCGCCTTTGTTGATAATGGCGATGTTATTACACATGCTTTCAGCTTCTTCTAAATAATGCGTGGTGAGGATAATGGTTGTGCCAGCTTGGTTGAGCTTTTTCAAAAACTCCCACATGGATCGGCGGATTTCAATATCAACACCCGCGGTAGGCTCATCTAATATCAATAGCTTAGGGTTATGAATTAATGCACGGGCAATCATTAAACGACGCTTCATTCCGCCTGATAAGTTTTGTGCTTGCTCGTCGCGTTTGTCCCAAAGGTCTAGGTGTTTGAGTAACTCTTCGGCACGTTTTCTGGCGACTGGGCGCTCAATTCCGTAATAGCCTGCTTGATTGAGAATAATCTCAATCACAGGTTCCCAAATATTGAAGTTAAACTCTTGCGGGACTAAGCCAATATGCTCTTGTACGGTTTCACGATCTTTTTCTAAATCATATCCAAAGACACTAACGTCACCATCGGTTTTATTGACTAGCGAGCAAATAATGCCAATGGCAGTTGATTTGCCTGCACCATTTGCGCCAAGTAGGGCAAAGAAATCACCTTTTTGTACTTCAAGGTTAATGCCTTTCAATGCTTGAAATTTATTATCGTAAGTTTTTTTGAGATTGGTAATTTTGAGTGCGTGTGTCATGCTTATAGTGTGTGGGATGTTTTGTTTTAATTCAATGAAAATGAATTAAATAAGGTTATATCATCATGCCGCCGTAGGCTGGTATCTATGGTTGAAATATGTACTGGTGTTTGAATGGATTACGGCCTTCGCCGCAATGATAAATTAAGAGATAAAAAACAGGTTACAAATGAGTTATTGGTTTGTTTATATGTTGCGCTGTGCGGATAATAGTTTATACACGGGTGTGACGACGGATGTTGAGCGCAGGTTAGGTGAGCATAATGCAGATAACTCAGTTACTAAATATACGCGTGTAAGGCAACCTGTTAGCGTGGCATACTTTGAAGAGGTAGAGTCTCGATCTGAGGCTTGTAAACGTGAAGCGCAACTTAAAAAACTGACAAAAAAACAAAAGGAAGCCTTCGTGCTTAGTGAGAAACGCCATGGGTAAAAAACGTATTTTTCATTTTGATGGATCAGAGGGTAAAGCAAAAATGATGCTGGAAATACTGAACCATTATGCCAACGCAGCTTACCCCGTCGGTGGCTCTAATTGTGCTGCTGCTTCACGCGAAGCATTGTGGGCGATTGCAATTAATATCGCAAGAAATGAGCAGGCAGAAATTAACTGTCGTCAACGTCCGATGCTTAAAGCGGCAGTAAAATGGTTTTATACCGAATCAGAATATGCTTCGCCCAATGCCGTGATGTATGATCGATTATTATCACAATTTCAAAAATAGTGGCTTAAACTTAATGAAAATAACACTGACCTCTTTAATTTTATTGTTCTCCCTTTTGCTGACGAACCCATCATTTGCAAAGGGTTTAGATGCCTGCTTTTTAGCGTCTGACTCTTGCGAAGCTTTCCAATCCTTTCGTAAAAAAACAAACCCTGGTGGCGTGCATTTAGAGTCAGGCACGTTTTATAAAATACTCGAAAAGAATAAGAGAAAGACGGCTTATCGTGTGCGTGTTGAAGGCATCAAAAGATCAGCACGCTGGGTGAGTGAAAGCTGTGGTGAATCTTTATCGGTTTGTACTTTGAGTGATAAAGGAAGCGAGAGCAATAGAGAGCTTGCAGGGGTTAAGCCTGTCGCCAAGAAACACAAAACTAAAAAGCGTCGTAAGCAACCCGAGTATTTATTAGCGCTCACATGGCAGCCCAGCTTTTGCGAAACGCATTCACGTAAAAAAGAATGCCGAACCCAGACACGAAACCGCTACGATGCGACGCATTGGTCTCTACACGGTTTATGGCCACAACCACGAAGTAATACTTATTGTGGTGTGAGCTATATGGATAAGGGTATCGATAGAAACAAAAAATGGCACTTGCTTGCACCGGTAAAGCTAAGCCAAAAAACAGCCACAGAGCTAGCATTTGTGATGCCAGCGGTAGCCTCAAATTTACATCGCCACGAGTGGATAAAACATGGTACTTGTTATGGCTCGGATGCAGAAGATTACTACTCAGATGCAATTTCGCTAACCAATCAAATCAATAACTCTATAGTGGGTAAGTTATTTAATCGTGGCGTAGGCAAACGAGTGTCGCTCAAACAAGTTCGTCAGCATTTTGATAAAGCGTTTGGTAAAGGAGCAGGCAGTAAAGTTGATATGCGCTGTGATAAAAAAGGGCGTGTCAGTGAATTGTGGATTAACCTTAAAGGCGAAGTTGAAGCTGATACGAAAATTGCTTTTTTGCTAAAAAAATCCATCCGTGCAGGTTCAAGTTGTCAAATTGGTGTGGTCGATAGAGCAAATCGTTAAATTTAATTAGCCACCCCCCTCTTTTTTCGCTGTTTTGTATTTATGTACAAATACAAAACAGCGAAAAAAGAGGGGGGTGGCTAATTAAAAGTATTAGAATCATGATTAAATAGAGAAAATATGCCTATAAACCCAGAATTGCTCGCCTTTTTACACGGACAAGACTTTGTGCAGACAATATCGGTGCCAGCTGATGTCATGGTATGTCAGTCAGGTGATGTTTGTGAGAATTTAGTGATTGTTTTAGAAGGCCAGGTGAGGGTTTATCGCCCAGCGGTCAATGGCAAGAGTCTGACTCTTTATAATATTAACGAGAATGAAAGCTGTATTTTGACGGCATCGTGTATTTTGAATCAAACCCTATTTCCTGCACTTGCGGTGACGACTACCGATGTTAAAGCATTATCAGTGCCTCCAGATAAGGTGGTTGATTGGTTAGAGCATGAACCGATGTGGCAAAAGTATATGTTTGGTTTACTTTCTCAACGTATGGTAAACCTTATTGAGTTGGTTGATGCCGTTGCTTTTGAATCATTAGATGTTCGTTTAAAACTTGGTTGAAAGATCGAGCTGATCAAGAAATCATTCGAATTACTCATCAGCAAATAGCCGAAGAACTGGCAAGCTCACGTGAAGTGATTAGCCGTTTGTTAAAGAGGTTTGAAAAAGAGGGGTTAATCGAACTAGGAAGAGGAACGATTAAAGTTAGTTAGTTGTACGATTTATAAAAATAAATATCATAGCTTATGTGACTCAAGTCACATACAAGATTTTGGTCTACACTTTAAGATGCAGTTGTTGTACTTATTAATTAATTGAGACTACTCATAAAAGAGTCTCCAACTGAGGATTAAATCATGAAAACAAATGTAGGCGGAATCGACCGTAAATTAAGAATCGCAATAGGAGTCGCAATATTGGCTTGGGGTGCTTACGCACAAAATTGGTGGGGCTTAGTTGGCGCAGTGCCATTACTCACAGGTTTGATGGGTTGGTGCCCACCTTATGCTATTTTTGGGATTAATTCTTGTTCTGTTAAGAATAAATAAACTAAATAGACCCTCGTGGAAAGTGTGAGGAGAATAGTTTGTCATACTGGCGGAAGCCTGAATCTATTTGTGCGTTTGTGATATTGCACCATGGATTGTGGTATTCGCCACAATGACGAACTTATTTACCTTTGTGATTATTTGCGTTCAAATAAACCTTTTAAAAAAAATCAGCCTGCCAAGCTAATTCCGCCTTCGCGAATCAATAGGGTAAACAACGATTTAAATGCTTTATTTGTAGCAAGTGCTTGTAAAGTCTCTGCCCCATAAACATAATTTTCACACAGCTCTTTCACTGCATTTAAATTTTTGCTTTTTAGTTTTACATGATGGCCATCGGCAAAAAAATGGACAGTGTTTTCTTCTTTGTCTTCAGTAAAGGCAAAGCGGAGCCAGCTTTCACGTTGGTATTCTTCTTTGGGGTTAAAGCTTAGTGAAGCGAGTAAGTCTTCATCAACAGGTGTTTCTCCTTTACTTTGAGTGAGGTGTTTACCTAAAAATATACTCAAATTACCTTGCTGTTCTTGAATTTTAGAGAGCATCAGTTGGGATAGTTTTTGAATATCATTTCGGCTGATTTCTCCAGAGCTGGATTGCAAGGTTCTACCCGCATCACTATAACGCTCTGTTTTTGTGAATGTGCTATCAACCCAGTTTTGTATTAAATCGGTACTATCGGGTGCTCTAAAGCCGACAGAGAAGGTAAAGCACTCGCCTTCTGCAATGCCATAGTGCGGCATATTTGGGGGGAGATAAATCATATCGCCTGCTTCAAGGAGGTACTCTTCATCGGCTTTAAACTCTTTTAATATCGCGAGTGATGGGCCGTTGATCAATTGTGTCGGATAGTCATCACGTGTGATAATTTTCCAGTGGCGTTTACCTTGTCCTTGTATCAAAAATACATCGTATTGATCGGTATGTGGGCCAACTGAACCTTGGTCGGGCGCGTAGCTAACCATCACATCGTCAATGCGCCAATCTGGGATGAACCTAAACTGTTCGATAATATTGCCTAGCTCAGGAATATAGCGCTCCAGATCATTGACTAATAATGTCCAGTGAGTATCGGGCAGGCTGGTGAAGTCTTCATCTGTGAAGGGAGATTGCTTAGAGTCCCATTGTTTAGAGTTAAGTGAATGCTTGGGCTCAAAACCATTTTCACTGACAATGCGCGAGGGCGCATCTGTGTCGCAAGCTAAGCCTGCTAATTCTTCTGGCGTAAAAGGCATTTCAAAGTCAGGAAATGCTCCTCTAATTACTAAAGGTTTCTTTTGCCAGTAGTTTTTTAGGAAGTCTTCTTTTGAGATATTGCCAAGTATGGATTGCATTACTTACTCACAAATTACACGGATTTATTCCCTTCACCTTGCTAGGGCAGAGGGTGTTTTATTAGATGCGTTTAGCTTGCTCAACAGCATTGCCAATATAACTAGCGGGCGTCATTTTTAATAATAAATCTTTAGCATCCTGCGGGATTTCTAAAGACTCAATAAACTTTGCCATTATCTCTGCATTGATACGTTGCCCACGGGTAAGCTCTTTAAGTTTTTCATAAGGCTTTTCGATACCATAACGGCGCATAACCGTTTGTACAGGCTCTGCAAGTACTTCCCAGTTTTTATCAAGGTCTGCTGCGATAGCGGCTTCGTTCACCTCAAGCTTTGAAATGCCTTTAAGTGTTGATTGAATCGCAATGCTAGTATGTCCTAAGCCTACACCCAGTGTTCTTAAAACAGTTGAATCAGTTAAGTCACGTTGCCAGCGAGAAATAGGTAGCTTTTGTGATAAATGGCTCATCATCGCGTTAGCCATGCCCATATTACCTTCGGCATTTTCAAAATCAATCGGGTTAACTTTATGCGGCATGGTAGATGAACCAACCTCACCTGCGATTACTTTTTGTTTAAAGTAGCCGATTGAAATATATGACCAAATATCACGGCAGAAGTCGATAATGATGGTGTTATGGCGTGAGACAGCATCGAATAATTCTGCAATGTAATCGTGTGGCTCAATCTGGATGGTATATGGGTTCCATGTTAGTCCGAGAGATTCTACAAAGTCCTTGGCGAATTTTTCCCAATCTAAATCAGGGTAGGCGCTAAGGTGTGCATTGTAGTTGCCTACTGCGCCGTTGATTTTACCGAGTAATTCAACGTCTGCAATTTGCTTGCGCTGGCGTTGTAGACGATACACCACGTTAGCCATCTCTTTACCTAGTGTTGAAGGTGAGGCTGGTTGACCGTGGGTGCGGCACAATAAGGGAATTTCAGCATATTCGCCTGCAATATCTTTGATGGATGCGATGAGCTGGTCTATTTCTGGCAAGAGTGCTTTTTCACGACCGCCTTTGAGCATTAGTGCGTAAGAGAGATTATTAATATCTTCAGAGGTACAAGCAAAGTGGATAAATTCGCTGACTGCATTTAATTCTGTATTATCTGCAATTTTTTCTTTTAGGTAATACTCAACCGCTTTTACATCGTGGTTGGTGGTGCGCTCAATATCTTTAATACGCTGTGCATCATCTTCATTAAAATTTTCTAAAATGCTTTCAAGTGTTTGATTGGCATTAGAAGAAAATGGTGTGACTTCGGTAATCTCTGAATGATTAGCCAAGGCTTGTAACCAACGAACTTCAACTAATACACGATGCTTAATTAAGCCATATTCACTGAAAAAGGGGCGGTAGGCGTTGGTCTTACTTGCGTAGCGACCATCAACAGGAGAAAGAGCAGTTAAAGAAGATAATTTCATTTGATTTAAATTGGGTATTGAGGAAAAAGACGGAAGTATAACCTATGACTATTTGCTTACAAGTTCATCTTTCTTTAGTATTAGCATGATAATAATTATTAAAACAGTTTATACGTATTTATAAAACCGATTAACAAAGCTAGGATCTAAAGAAATGAAATTAATATTATTAGGCGCGCCAGGCGCAGGTAAAGGTACTGTTGCCAAGCTACTGACTAAAGTAGATGGTTCTGTTCAAATATCAACAGGCGATATTCTACGTGGTGCGGTAACAGCAGGCACAGATTTAGGTAAAGAGGCAAAAGGATTTATGGATGCAGGTGATTTAGTGCCTGATGAGTTGATCATGAATATCATGGGTGAGCGTTTACTTGAAGATGATTGTAAAGCAGGTTTTTTGCTTGATGGTTTTCCAAGGACTATCCCACAAGCAGATGCTTTGGAAGTATTGCTAGAAAAAATAGGTGTTGAGTTAGATATGGTTGTAAATCTTGATGTGCCACGAGATGTTATTTACGATCGTCTAACGACACGTCGTACTTGTGAGAACACTGATTGTCAGGCAATTTACAACGTAAAAAGTATGCCTTCTAAAGTCGAAGGTGTTTGTGATAAGTGTGGTAGTGCAACCATTCAACGTGCTGATGAAACAGTTGAAGCAATCAGTAAGCGACTTGATACTTATGACGAGATGACAGCACCACTTGCTGATTATTATGATAAGAAAGGCAAGTTATTTACAGTTGCAGCAACTTCAAGCGACAAAGTTGTTGAAGAGGTTACTAATAATTTGTAGTTTAAGTTGATTGACAGATTCATAATTTAAAAAAGTACCCGCTTTATGCGGGTATTTTTTTAAATTCAATATAGCTGAGCTATGTCACAAGAATATTAATAACCGCTAATATCTCCGATTAGTTCTTGACCTCAAGGCCAAGTTAGGCGACGATACTGCGGTTTTTTACGCATGCATTTATCGGTTCTTTAGAGAAGATTGATAGCATGTGATAACCCAATTTTAATTTACGTGGAGAACAAGAATCATGTCAGATTCTGATTCGAATACAGTAGATGTAAAGCGCAGACGACTGCTTATTGCAGGCACGTCTGTTGTTGGTGCAGCTGGTACAGCAGCGTTTGCAGCTCCGCTTCTCATCTCTTGGATGCCAAGTGCGCGCGCCAAAGCAGCAGGCGCACCGGTTGAAGTTAATATAAGCAAGATTGAGCCAGGACAATTAGTTCGTGTTATTTGGCGCGGTAAACCAATTTGGTTAATCAATCGATCTGATCAAATGGTGAAAGATCTTCCTAGCAATGACAGCCGTTTAACTGATCCTGCATCAGGTGTGGAAACTCAGCAACCTGCTTATGCTAAAAATCCAACCCGTTCACGCAAGCCTGAAATGTCAGTACTTATTGGTATATGTACTCACTTGGGTTGTTCCCCTACATATCGTCCTGAGATCGCTCCTGCTGATTTAGGTGCTGATTGGAAAGGTGGATTCTACTGTCCGTGTCACGGTTCTCGCTTTGACTTAGCAGGTCGCGTATTTAAAAATGTTCCTGCACCAACAAATTTAGTCGTTCCTCCTCACTTTTATAAGAGCGACGACCTTATTCTGATTGGTGAAGATGGAGGTGCTGCATAATGGCTGCTTATCCAAGAAAAACAGAAGCAACGGGTCTTTTAGGCTGGGTTGATGAGCGCTTTCCAGTAGTTCAGACATGGAAAGATCATATGTCTGAATACTACGCACCGAAAAACTTTAATGTATGGTATTACTTTGGCGTTTTAGCCATGTTGGTTTTAGTGATTCAGATCGTATCGGGTATCTTCTTAACCATGCATTACAAACCTGATACAGGTATGGCATTCGCCTCGGTTGAATACATCATGCGTGATGTTCCGGGTGGTTGGTTTATCCGCTATATGCACTCTACAGGCGCTTCGGCATTCTTTATTGTGGTCTATTTCCACATGTTCCGTGGCATTATGTATGGTTCGTACAAAGGCAAGCGCGAGCTAGTTTGGCTGATAGGAATGGTGATATACCTTGCTCTAATGGCTGAAGCATTCATGGGGTACTTGCTTCCATGGGGTCAAATGTCATTCTGGGGTGCTCAGGTTATTATTAACTTATTCAATACGATACCGTTTATTGGTGAAGGATTGTCCCTATTTATTCGTGGTGATTTTGTTATATCAGATCCTACCTTAAATCGTTTGTTTGCCTTCCATGTGGCAGCAGTTCCAATGATATTGGTTGCTTTGGTATTTGTTCATATTGTTGCATTACATACAGTGGGTTCAAACAATCCAGATGGTGTTGAGATTAAAGCATTAAAGAATGAGAAGGGGATTCCACTGGATGGCATACCATTCCATCCTTACTATACTGTGCATGATATTCCTGCAATTGTTGTTTTCTTAATGGCATTTTTTGCGGTTATCTTCTTTGCACCAGAGATGGGGGGATACTTCTTAGAATTTGCTAACTTTGAGCCTGCTAACCCGTTGAAAACACCTGTACATATAGCTCCAGTTTGGTACTTTACGCCATTCTATACGGTGCTTCGTGCGGTAACGTTGTCTCCATTTATGGGAACACTGGCAATGTTTGGTGCAATCATCATGTTGTTCTTATTACCTTGGCTTGATCGTAACCCAGTTAAATCATGGCGTTACCGTAATACTGCACACATGCTAAACCTTGCAATTTTTGCAGCTGTTTTCATTATTCTAGGTTACTTAGGTGTTAAAGCCGTAACACCTGAATATAAAGAAATGGGTGTGCGTATGACTGAGATTTACTTCTTATTCTTTGCGGTGATATTGGCACACAGTAGTACCAACCGTGGTAGATATTTAGTTTGGTTTGTTGTACTTGCAGGCTCGCTAATTGCGATAGATTTTTGGCGTTATAATCCAGATGATCTAGTAAGTGCTGCACAGATTAAGTGGCAATGGGTTTGGCCTATCGGTTACTTAGCAGTAACGTTATTGCTTCCATTCTTTGTGAAGGGCTGTAATGCAGAGAAGACAGTTCCAGAGAGGGTTACATCATGAGTAACAGTATACGTAAATGGATATTCGTCTTATTAGTACCAATTGCGGTAATAGGTGTGATTGGGAGTGTAGGTAGTGGAGGTCATGGTGTTGCATTACAAAGTGCTAACGTAAATTTATCTGATAAAGATAGTTTACAGCGTGGTGCTAAATACTATGCAAACTACTGTATGGGTTGTCACTCATTAAAGTTTAGTCGTTATAATCGCATGGCTGAAGATATTGGCTTAAATGCTGATAACGGCTTTACTGATGATCAGGTAACTGCGTTCTTGAAAGAAAACTTAATCTTTACTCGTGATGAAGATGGTAAGCAGGTTAAGACGGGTTCATTGATGACCAATGCTTATTCTCCAAAAGCAGCTGCTGAAGCCTTTGGTACTAGTGTACCAGATCTGTCTTTAGTGGGGCGTTCACGTGGTGCCGATTGGATTTACTCTTACCTTAAAGGCTTTTACCTTGATGATTCTCGTCCAATGGGTGTGAACAATACAGTATTTAAAGATGTGGGTATGCCTCACGTGTTAGCTGATTTACAAGGTTATCAAACACTAGCGCATCAAGAAGGTGATGATCACGGTGCTGCAAAGCTAGTCTTATCAAAGCCGGGTAAATTATCAGCAGGTGAGTACGATAGAGTGGTACGCGATCTTACTGGTTTCTTGGCTTATGTGAGTGAGCCAGCGCAACTATCTCGCAAGATGTACGGTATTTTAACTTTATTGTTCTTGATGGTGCTATTTGGTTTTGCTTATGCGTTATCTAAGGAATACTGGAAAGATATTCACTAACAGAAATTCCCTAAATGGAATGATTTAGTATAGAATACGCGGGCTGTCTAAATTGGACAGCCCTTTTTGTTTGTACGTTTAGTTTTAGGAGTAGTATTAATGACATCAGTTGCAAATCGCCGTTCGGTTATGACCTTGTTTACCTTGCCTGATTGCCCGCATTGTCACAGTGTGCGCATTGTATTAGCAGAGAAGGATATTCAGGCTGATATTATTGAAATGGATCCTAATAATAAACCAGAAGATTTAGCTGATCTTAATCCATACAATACTGCTCCAACATTAGTTGATCGTGAATTGGTGCTTTATGATTCGCATGTAATTATGGAATACTTGGATGAGCGTTTTCCTCATCCACCACTTATGCCTGTTGACCCGGTCTCTCGTGCTCATACACGATTAACTTTATTTCGTATCAAGCAAGATTGGCTTTCACTGGTAGGTGATTTAGAAAGTGGTGAAACTGAGCGAATGGATACAGCACGTATTATTTTAAAAGAAAGCATTCTGCAAGCTGCTGAAGTGTTCGAAATTAAACCATATTTTTTAAGCAATGACTTTTCTTTGGTCGATGCTACGATAGCTCCAATATTATGGCGTTTACCTAAGTATGGAATTGATCTTCCTGAAGGGGCAGAGGCTCAGCCTATTCGTGATTATATGGATCGTGTATTCTCTCGTGAGTTATTTCAGTTTTCATTAACACAGGCAGAGCAAGCGATTCGTCCTTGATTGCGTTTTAATTAGATAGATTAAGTTCACTTATGGAATTCACGTCAAACAAGCCTTATCTTTTACGCGCAATTTATGATTGGGTCGTAGATAATGAAGCTACACCACATATATTAATCTCTGCACTTAATCAAAAGGTTGATGTACCTCAACAGTTTGTAGAAGATGGGAAAATTATTTTAAATGTTAGTCCGTCTGCAGCTAGCAACTTACTCATTGATAATGATGGTGTAAGTTTTAGCGCTCGCTTTGGAGGCAAGCCTTTTACGATTTATTCACCTATTAGTTCTGTATTGGCGCTTTATGCCAGTGAAACAGGTGAAGGAATGTCATTTGAGGAAGAAGACCTAGATGCTACGCCTCCTGATGGGGATGGGCCAGATGATAAACCACCTAGTCCAAAATCAGTGCCTAACTCGAGCGTTAGTTCACTGAAGCAGGTTTCACGTAAAACAAAAAAGCGCCCAACGCTTAAAGTAGTCAAATAACATCTGCTACTACTAGCTATAACATTGTTATGATACATTCGAAAGCCAGCTCTGAATCAATGAAAGTTGCTAAATCTCTCACGTTATCGATGATTGCTGCTATGGGGATAAATAGGGTCATAGGCAAAGATAATGATATGCCATGGCATCTCCCTGCTGATTTACAGCACTTTAAGAAAACCACTCTCGGTAGTCCTATTATCATGGGTCGAAAAACCTATGATTCTATCGGCAGACCACTACCTGGGCGTTTAAATATTATCCTTAGCCGTAATACTAATCTTAAAATAGAAGGCTGTAGTGTTGTTAATTCACTGGATGAGGCGCTAGCTTTAGCGCAAGAGGAGGCTAGTGATGAAGTATTTATTACAGGTGGTGCACATTTGTATAATAAGTTTTTAGAAAAAACTGATCGCTTGTACATTACTTTGATAAATGCAGAGTTTGAAGGCGACACCTATTTTCCAGACTATACTCAATTAAATTGGTTGGAAGTATCACGCGAAGATCATTTGGCAGATGATAAGAATATTCACGACTATTCATTCATTACCCTCGATAGGTTTAATGATAACGCAGATAATATAATCGGCGATTAGAGGTTTCTCATCGGTACTTTACTTATACTTAACGCAAAAATAGTCAATGAAAATCAAGTGATTGAGTCTGATATATATGTCAGGAGCGGACGTATTGATAAAATTGGCAAAGATCTTTCTGCAATGAAAGTAAGCCATGTGCTTGATGTGAAAGGTAAATTTTTGCTGCCTGGGATGATTGATGATCATGTGAATTTTCGTGAATTTACGAGTGATTACAAAGGTGATTTATGTAGCGAATCACGTGCAGCCGTTGCGGGTGGAATTACCACGTTTTTTGATGCTCCAGATACAAATGTAACGGTATTAAATAGCAATGTCCTCGAAAAAAAGGCAGAGTTAGCAGCTGAAAAATCAATTGCTAATTATGCTTTTTATCATGGGGCATCAATTGATAATGTTGAGGAAATTAAAGCTATCAATCCATCAGCTTGCTGTGGTTTAAAAGTCTCTATGGGGGCGTCGTCAGGAAGTATGTTAGTTGATCGCCCTGAGATACTAAATGATATTTTTGAATGCTCTCCCGTTATTATTGCTTGCCATTGTGAAGACTCACCGACGATAGTTGAGAATGAAGAGAGTTATCGTCAAATATATGGTGATGATATTCCTTTTCAGTTACATTCAAAAATTCGTAGTGAAGAGGCTTGCTATAAGTCATCCTCTTTAGCTGTAGAACTCGCCCAAATACATGAGGCTCATCTTCATGTGCTGCATATTTCAACCGCCAAAGAAATTGAGTTGTTTAACGATGATGCAATCAATGAAAAACTGATAACCGCAGAAGTTTGCGGACATTATCTAATGTTTTCAGATGAAGACTATGCAACAAAAGGATCATTAATTAAGTGTGATCCTGCGATAAAAACGGAGATAGATCGTGCGGGGTTATTCCAAGGGCTAATGGATAATCATTTAGATATTATTGGTACTGATCATTCTCCAAAGGTGTGGTCTGAAAAGCAGGGTAATTATTTTGAGGTGCTCTCTGGAATACCTACTGCCGAATTTGCTCTCCCATCACTGCTAGAGCATTACCAAGATGGTATTTTTACCCTAGAGTTTTTAGTGGAAAAAACTAGCCATGCTGTAGCTGAACTTTTCAATATTAAAGACCGTGGATATATACGTGAAGGTTACTGGGCAGATTTTGTTATCATTGATATAGAGAATGGAATAAAGGCTAATAGTAAAGATGTCATATCAAAAGCATTGTGGACACCTTATGATGGCTTTGAGTTTCGTTCTAGCGTTTATGCAACCGTTGTAAATGGTGATTTAGTCTATATAAATGGTAAAACTCGCACAGGGACGATTGGTAAGCGAGTAGAGTTTGACAGTGACTAATTTTTGGATGTTTTCTTCTATAACTGTTTTCTAATTTTATAATATCTACATCATTCCATGGTATAGGTGTTTTCTCATATGCTTGCTATATTTGATATTGTGTTACCTATATCATCGATATAATCTATTACTTAGGTGTTCGTTTATATATAAGAATGGAGTTATCCGCTTAAGTATACAATGTGTGTTTATCACGTAATTTTAATAACTCTAGAATAATTGAAACTGCAATTTCCATCGGTTTTTTTGACTTCAGCGAGGATAAACCCGCAGGGCAAGTAAGAATATCAATTTCTTGTTGCTTATAGTTTTTTTTCAGTAATCTCTGTCTGAATTTTAAGCCTTTAGTAGTAGAACCTATCAATCCGCAATACAAGCTATCACCGCGTGAAATTATACTTTCACAAAGCTGCTGGTCTAATGCATGATCATGCGTCATCACTAAAAAATAGCTATTGGTCTGACAGGATTCTACTGCTAGTTCTGGTTGTGTCATTATTTTTTTTTGTATATTCGGTGATGGACTATCTTTATCAGATCTTTCGGGGAATAGCTCTTGTCGTGAATCGAACCATTTTACTTGGCAATCAATATCTTCTAATATTTTTATGAGTGACTTTCCAATATGCCCTGCACCAAAAATTACGATATTGAAGTTGCTTGATGGAAAGACTTCGAAGAATACTCTTACAACACCACCACAGCATTGCTTTAAGTCTTTGCCTAAATTGAAGGTCTTTTTGTGTTGAGCTGTTATATTTTCTTGTAAAAACTCTCTTGCCATTTTTATAGATTGATATTCCAATGCTCCGCCACCAATTGTATCAAAGCTCTCGTCTGCACTCACGACCATTTTAGTACCAGTATCACGGGGGCTTGAGCCTTTAGTGTCTAATACTGTTACCAACACGTAACCTTGTGCTTGGTTTGTTAGCGTTGAGATTGCTTGTATCCAGTTCATGAGCGTAGTTTACCGATAGTATTCATGATATTTTCAGGCGTTGCAGGTGCTTCTAGCTCAATTTTCTGATTCGAACTCGCAATAGAGCGTATCGCATCACGAATCGCGCACCATGCAGATATTGCCAGCATTAATGGTGGTTCACCCACCGCTTTTGAATGGAAAATCGTATTTGCCACATTGGGCGTATCATCCAATAATTCCACATTGAAAATTTCAGGAATATCATCGGCTGTGGGGATTTTATAAGTAGCAGGATTTGCGCTGGTCAATCTACCTTGACCGTCCCACTTCAATTCTTCGCTAGTTAGCCAACCTAAGCCTTGAATATATCCGCCTTCAATCTGCCCGATATCTATCGCAGGGTTTATGGATTTACCTGCATCGTGCAAAATATCCGTGCGCAGTGTTTTGGTTTCTCCTGTGAGAATATCTACCGCTACTTCGGTGATGGCTACGCCGTTCGCGTAATAGAAAAATGGCTGACCTTTCGCTTTTATTCGGTCGTAATGAATCTCGGGTGTTTTATAAAAACCTGTCGCTGACAGTGCTGTTCGTGCTAAATAAGCTTGTTTGATAAATTCTTTAAAGCTTATGTTTTTATTAGCTATTTTTACCGTATTATTTTTAAATATAATCTCATCAGGTGTAGCCCCAAATTCTTCATGTACAAAGACTTCTAAACGCCTTTTTAGTTTTCTTATCGCATTTAACACTGCCATACCATTGATATCTGTACCTGATGATGCTGCGGTAGGTGACGTGTTTGGCACTTTGTCCGTGCGTGTCGCGTTGATAACGATGGTGTTTAAATCAACCTGAAATTCTTCGGCAACGATTTGAGCAAGCTTGGTCATTAAGCCCTGTCCCATTTCTGTTCC
>Ga0256840_1002150_pt1 | contig 17620 bp, 13 predicted proteins | sample 355202metaG_FD_185969 | JGI IMG/M metagenome (GOLD analysis project Ga0256840, IMG submission 185969) | Hydrothermal vent microbial communities from Mid Atlantic Ridge, Atlantic Ocean - 355-202 | ecosystem: Environmental > Aquatic > Marine > Hydrothermal vents | place: Atlantic Ocean: Mid... | reverse complement strand
CATAGTCAAGCTTGAAATAAGACTCCTCTTAAGCTCTCTTGACTATTTTGATTTTCAATTTAAAAGAAAATATTTACGTTTTGCTATATAATTGCTATATGGAAAAAAATAGCATAACGTTGACCCCTCAAATATTCGAAGAGTTACTCTACTACTCAAAGATTTTGAATACTCCTCCGGAAACTCTAACAGAAAAGGCGCTGGAGGCTCTCTTTTTGGAAATGAGCAAGCAGCTTGCCCAAAATAGCAGCTTCGACGACAACGCCCAGACAAACCTAAGTTACGATGAGTTCTGGGATGGGGTCGATATTTGAGTTCATATTAGGTACCCTTAATTTGCCGGCATTTATTTTTTTTGGAAAATGCCGATTTGTATAAAATAATTAAAATTAAAAGCCAGGCTTTAATGTTGCATAAATTTAAATTATATTATACAGGTGAAACGTTATGAATGCTAGTAGCCTGAAATCGAAAATCATTGCACTTGTAACGCTTCCTGCGATAGTTTTGATCTATTTTGTCTACCAATATGTAGATGCAAAATATATCCAATATAAAAACAGTATCTATCTTGAAAACTCCGCATATTACGTAAAATCTTCATCTGCACTCAATAGAGAGATTCAAAAAGAGAGAGGTCTGAGTATCGGGTATATCGCCGATGGCGACTTTTTCAAGAAGATGCTTGTAAAACAGCGAAAAGAGACCGACAGAATCTATGAAGAGTTTTTGAAACGGGTAAGGAGCTTGGAGCTTGCAAATGGGAGCGGAACTCTGAAAAACTTGATAACAGAGTATGAAAATATCGTAGAATTAAGAGAGAGGGTCGATCAGCGTACAGCTTCCGTAATGGAGGTTTTGAACGTATATAGCATAATGACCGGAGAGCTTATAGAGTCGGCATCGACCATGAAGTACCATTTCTTGAACGAACCGTTTTTCGAGCTTGTAAACAGTTACATAATGATATTCAAAATCTGCGAAGAGAGCGGAAAAGCGAGGGCTTTGATCTCCTATGCTCTTGTCAAGCATAAAATTGAGCCTTCGATAGAGAGGGCGCTTTTCAAGATAGATGCGAAACTTGAAGGTTTTTATGAGGCTTTTCAAAACGAATCGAGCGCCGTTGCGATGACGATATTCGACCAGTTCGTAACCAACGCTGCCAAGTTAAAGTACTATGATATTAAAAGAGATGTCATATATGCAGGTAAGTTCGATATTGAGAGCGATAAGTGGTGGAATATCGCTACAGAGTACATAGACGCCATGTATGGCGCCAACGATGAAATTATGAAAGAGATCTTCAAACTTAAAAATTCATTGAAAAATAGCGCTTCCGAGTCTCTAACATGGAGTCTTCTGCTTTTGGCGATCTGTCTGATCGCTTTTGTTTTGATGATTTGGTATTTGGCAAGAGTTTTTGAAGCCTACAATGAGCAGGTAAGGTTGACCGAGTTCAACAGGAAGCTTTACAAAGCTTTTTCCGAATACCTTGAGACGCTGATATTCAGTGACTCGAAAGAGTTGTATGCAGAGTCTCTTCTGATATCTCTTAACAGATTGGGATTTTTCAAATATCTTTGGATAGCCAAAGTCGATTTTGAGAAGAAGATAACGCCGGTTGTCGGGGAGAATATTTCAACATCTCTGCTTGAGCAGACGTTGAGCCAAAATATACCTTCATTCGAGAAATTGAAAAAGGTTTTGATCGGTGTTGCTGCCGGCGGCAAATATGAGCTGGTCGAGAGTGTAGATTCAGATGAGTTGCTAAACGTTGAAGTTTCATCTTTTGGCCTCTTCCCTTTGGGAAAAATGGATGAAAGCTTTTATGTTTTTGTAGCGGCTTTGAAAGATGGGTATGATTTCAATGTGACTCTTGTGGACTATTTGAACAGATTCGCTTATGCATATAGATTTGCTGTAGAAAAGGTTTTGATTAAACAAAGGGAGGATGAGAACAAAAAAGAGCTTACGGTTATGGCTACTGCATTTGACTCATATGAAGCTATAACCATTACCGATCCAACAGGTAAAATTATCAAAATCAACAAAGCCTTTGAAAGAATCACAGGTTACTCTGAAGATGAAGCGATAGGGCAAAACCCAAATATGCTTAAGTCCGGCATGCACGATAAAGCGTTCTATATGGATATGTGGGACTCTATAAGAAAAAACGGGTACTGGAAAGGTGAAATCTACAACCGTCGTAAAAACGGTGAGATATACCCTGAGATGCTCTCAATAAGTTCGGTTTACAACGATTCGGGCGATGTAACAAACTATGTCGCACACTTTTTTGACATATCGGATTTGAAATCTGCCCAAGAGGAGGCTGAGTTCAGAGCCCAGCACGACCACCTTACCGGTTTGCTAAACAGGCAGAAGTTGAGCGATGAGCTATCGAAACTCTACAAAGAGAGTATCGAAAGCGGCCAAATCTCTGCTTTTATATATATAGACATAGATAACTTCAAACAGATAAACGATCTCTACACACACGATATAGGCGATAAGGTTTTAACGGAAGTTGCAAATAGACTCAAGTCGTTGGCTTATGAAAAAGATCTTATCGGCAGGCTTGGCGGTGACGAGTTCGCCTTCGTTTCAGTAGGGCTGGGTGAAGATAAGATGGAGGCGATAAAGAGGGTCTCCATACTTCTTGAAAAGATCAAAAGTATCTTTGAAAAGCCTGTACCTGTGGATGACCAGGCGATAGAAGTCACTTTCAGTATGGGAGTAAAGCTCTTTCCGGATGCTGAAAAGAGTGAAAAAGAGGTGATAATTTGTGCAGATATAGCCATGTATCATGCAAAAAAGAGTGGAAAGAACCAATACAGCATTTTCGATGAGCGTCTCGATATTCAGGCAAGGGAGTTTTTGGTTTTAAAAAATGAGTTCAAAAGAGCTCTGGAGAATTCAGAAATCGTAGCTCACTACCAGCCAAAAGTCAGATTGCCTGATCGTACTGTTTGCGGTTTTGAAGCTTTGGCCAGGTGGCAGCATCCCAAAAAAGGTCTTTTGCCGCCTTCAGTTTTTATAAGTGCCACGGAGTCGAACAGACTTGCGTTCGACTTGACGGTATATATGATAAAAATGGTTGGGAAACAGGCCAAAGAGTGGAAAGAGAGTCTCGAAGGGTTTGAGCACAGGATAGCTGTGAATATTTCGGCGGAAGTGTTCAACAGTAAGAGATTTTACGATGAGGTAGAGTGTGTCATTTTGGAATCTAACCTCGATACCTCCCTTTTGGAGTTTGAGATAGTAGAGGATGTCTTGATGCAGGATATCGACAAAGCGATAGATGTTATCAAAAGCTTCAAAGAGATGGGTATAACGTTTGCCATAGACGACTTTGGTACAGGTTACTCTTCGTTCAACTATTTGAAAAAACTTCCCGTAGATACGCTGAAAATAGATAGAAGTTTTCTTGAAAATCTTGAAAACTCCAATAACAGAGATATTGTGAGAATTTTGATAGATGCTGCATCGATATTTGGAATGAATAGTGTGGCCGAGGGTGTCGAGAGTAAAGAGATAGAAGAGTTTCTCTACTCTTGCGGATGTAAATGTTACCAGGGTTATCTCTTCAGCAAGCCGATTTCAACAAAAGAGGTCGAGGCTGTTTGGAATAGTTGGAGAAACGGAGAAAGTGTAGTGGCATAGAGACTTTTGCAGATGAAGCCGTGAAATAGAGTGAGTGCGACATAAGTATCGGTAAATGGCGGAAAAAGAGGCTACAATAAAGAAAAAAGATATAGGAGAGGCTATGAAAAAAGAGTTGAAGCGCACGCAAAGAGCTATAGAGGAGTTGTTGAAGGTCCTTGGAGAGACCGAGACGGAATTGAACGACATTGACAAAGCCATAAAAAAGAGCCGCGACAAAGTAGCGAAGTTGGAAGAAAAAGTACTGGACATCGTCTCGCAGATGCAAAAGCTCGAGCGTAAAATCCACAAGAAACTGAACAAGATAGCAAGAGTTAAAAAGCTTATATTGAAAGCAAAAACTCCTGGTGAACTTGAAACTTACGAGAGAGATTACAACCGTCTTGTAAAAGAGCTCTCCTCTTTGGAAAAAGAGTATAAGAGACTTCAAAAAAGGTACGAGGCTTTGGTAGCAAAAGAGGAGAGGGCCTTGGAGAGGGAGATGGATCTCGAAGAGGAGGCTGCCAGGATTTCAGAGTCTCAGCACCATGCCATAGCTGCAGTTCAGGAGTCTATGGGACGTTTGGCCGGCACAATAAACCTCTACTGATTTACAACCTACCCCTTTTTAAGCAGTAATCCCGCACCTACTATCATCGCGATGCCGACCCAGACCCAAAGGTCCGGCACGGGGTCGCCGAGCATAACTCCAAACCCGACGGCAAACGGAATGTTCGTGTAGCTGACAGCCCCGACAACTCCTGCTTTTCCAAGAGAGTATGCCTTTGTAAGCAGCCACTGAGAGAGTGTCGAAATGAGAGCCATAAGAAGTATGAGAAGCCAAACTTTCATCGAAAAGGGAAGGGTGAAGTGCGGAAAGAGAAAAGCCAGAGCCTCAGGCGGTTTCACAAAGAGTGCGGATATGAAGAGTATGAGCGGTAGCAAGGAGCCCATGCCGACAAACGACAGGACGATCAGCCGTGCGTCGTATATGTCTCGGATCCGCTTGATCGTAGCGTAGGCACATGCGGCGAAGAATCCGCCAAGAAGACCCAAAAAGTGTTCGTACCCCATAACCATACCGGAAGGTTTGGCTATGAACACCACTCCGGCAAACCCTACAAAAAGGGCTGTGACAGAGTAGACGTTAAGCCGTTCGTTCATAAGGAAAAATGCCAAAATCGCGACAAATAGAGGGGATGTCTTATTGAGAGTTATCGCCTCACCAAGTGGTATTTCAGTTATAGTATAGAAAAAGAGAATCATAGCGGCAAAGCCGAAAACTCCGCGTAGAAGCAGAAGATGGATTTTGCCTCCGGGAAGTGTCGTAGGAGTGTGCCTAATGGTAGCCAATATTATCAAAACACCGATGATGTTCCTAAAAAATACTATCTCCAAAGCACTCAAATCTTCACCCAAAACTTTCGCTATCGCACCGTTCAATGCAGATATGAAAGCACTTGAGAGCATAAATAGTATGCCTCTGTCGATGCCGTTTAAGGAGTGAACTCTTTGCCGCATATATTTCCGATTAATTTTGGTTTAAACTTTATAAGAAGCGGAATTATAGCTAATTAGCCAGCTGATCGGCTATAAACTCTTTTAAATCTTCTATATTCAAAGGGCGACAGAAGTAGTATCCTTGAAACAGGTCGCAGTCAAGTTCGCTTAACCGTATAAACTGCTCTTCCTCTTCTACCCCTTCTGCGAGTATCGAGAATCCGAGAGTTTTGCCCAGAGTGATTATAGCTTTGACCATCGCTTCGGACTCTTTGTCTACAAGAAGGGTGTCAACGAAACTCTTGTCGATTTTCAGTTCGTCTATAGGGAGTTTTTTCAGCATTCCTAGCGAAGAGTATCCTGTACCGAAATCGTCAAGAGATATTTTGAACCCTTTTCTTTTAAGTTTCTGAAGGCTCTCTTGGATAAACTCCAACTCCTCTATGAAGAGCGATTCGGTAATCTCTACGACTATATTTGAAGGTTCCAGCAGACCCCTTTCGACTTTGTTCATAAAGTTCTCTGTGAACCATTTTTCATTGAACTGTCTGATCGAAATATTTAGCGAAAGAGTGAATTTGCACCCTTGTTCTTTTTGCAAAGTACCGATCTCTTTTATAGCTTGACTTATTATAAAACTTCCTATTTTCGGCATAAGCCCACTCTCTTCAGCTATCTTTATAAACTCTGCGGGGCTAATAACTCCAAGTTTTTCATTTTTCCATCTAACCAACGCTTCCACGCCGTGCAAAGAGCCTTTACTTTGCATTTGAGGCTGGTATACAAGCGTCAACTCCTCTTTCTCTATGGCGTTTCTCAGCTCCTGCTCTATCAAAGAGTAGCGGTTTCGCAAAGCCTTCAACTCGCTTGTGAAGAAAGCGAAACTGTTTTTGGAGCGTTTGGCATGGTACATCGCGATATCTGCCGCACTGAGTAGTTCGAATAGTTTGGTTCCATCGAGCGGGTAGCGGCTTATACCGATGCTTACCCCAATCGTGAACTCCATACCCTCTATCTCATATGGCTGCGAAATGGCCTCTATGAGCATGCGTGCATTTTGACTGAGTCTTTCCATGTCGTACTCGTGACAAAGCATTATGAACTCGTCTCCGCCGTGTCTTACTACCATCGTTCCTTTAGGCATTGAAGCACGCAGACGTTTTGCCACCTCAATGAGTATCAAATCTCCATAATGGTGTCCTACACTGTCGTTTATATTTTTGAAATTGTCAAGGTCTATGTAACCGACACTGAAGGGCGGAGCCCCATCGTATATCCAGGAGTCTATCTTTTTTTGCAGATACATTCTGTTTGGAAGTTTTGTAAGGTTGTCGTGCATAGCCTGATGTAAAAGCTCTTTCGATTTCCTCTTTTCCATTTCGTTTATCGTGTAGAAGAGGTAGTAGACTATTATGAAGATGAAGATGAATGAGACGATGTTTATTGTCCAATAGTTTAAGACTTTTTCAAAAATTTTACTTTTTGGTACATGGTAGTGTATCCAGACTCCGAACTCCGGTAGATATTGCCAGCTTACAAGATGCTCCTCTTCCTCTTGGGGAGAGTAGAATGTAACGATGACGCAATTACCGCTTTTTTTAAGATCTTCGAAGGTAAGCCCCGCCTCTTTTTTCAGCGCACCGCCCGACTCTTTCTCCTCTCTGTCTATGGAAGTTATGGGTTTGTCGTAAAGATGGGGGTGTAGCGACGGCGGTTTGTCGCTGTGATAAATTCTGTGCCATGTATCATCCAGAAAAATCTCCAGCTCCGTGCCCGGTTCGGTATGGGCTTTCCAGATAGACTCGGTATTGTTAAGATGAAGAGCTACCGAAATTACGGCAATCACTTTTCCGGTTTTGTCACGAACCGATTTATGGATGGGAAGTATCCACCTCTCCATCGCTTTGTCGAAAAAGGCTCTTCCTATTACCGGTCTTTTGCTACTTAGGGCCTTTTGAAAATAGAGATAGCTCTCTTTTTTATGTTTTATGTTTGGAAGTTTTGAGATCTCTTTGTGCGTACTTGCAACCATGATATTTCCATCCGGGTCTATGACCGCAAAGCCTGCAAGTGAAGGGTTTATCTGAAGAAGTTTTCTAAACAGATTTTGTATCTTTTCAATATCCTGAATGTTGGAGTTTTCAAAAATCTGTCCGGTTAGAATGTTGAGAATGACCTCTTGCTGCAGGAAGTAGTTTTTTGTAGCCTCTTTTGTGGCGTTACTCATATAACAGAGTTCTGTTTTGATATCTTTTTCGATATTTTTATACTGCATGTAAGAGATAAGCAAAAGTAGAGCAAGGCCTATGGCAAAGACTATGTAAAAAAGAGACCATATTTTTTGAAAAGAATCTTCATAGATGTATCTTGAAACTTACAGCTCTGATAACAACATATCGTACAAAATGGAGATATGATTATATCATCACTCCAGTTGACGAAAAAAGTACTTGGTCTTAAATGTTACAGTTAAATACGATTGTTATAACACATTGGAACAGGATGTTTTTTTGAACATTAATTAAAGTTGCTTTCGCTACAATCATCGTGATATAAGCGAAAGGGTGTGGAGTGAATGAGGCTTTAAAGATATTTTTGTCAGACTTGAAGAGTTCTTTCAAAGATCTTGTACCGATAGTCGCCGTAGTCTTTTTCTTTCAGGCTCTAATCGTTCAGGAAGTTCCGCAAAATCTCTACTCCATCGTTGCAGGCCTCTTTATTGTCGCTGTCGGTCTGGCTCTTTTTATAAGAGGGCTTGAACTTGGCATTTTCCCTATAGGAGAGAATCTTGCAGTCGACTTCGCCAAAAAGGGGTCGCTCTTTTGGCTGCTTCTTTTTGCGTTTACTATAGGGTTTTCGACAACCGTAGCCGAGCCTGCACTCATAGCCATAGCCGACAAAGCCGCCTCTATAAGCGATGGAAAGATAGATGCCTATTTTCTTAGAATGACAGTCGCTTTTTCGGTAGGTTTTGCTATAGCTTTGGGGGTCTTTCGTATCTTGACGGGCCACCCTCTTCACTACTATATCATCACCGGTTACGTTCTTGTCGTCGCCATAACATTTTTTGCCCCGAAAGAGATAATAGGTCTTGCGTATGACAGCGGCGGAGTGACGACATCTACGGTTACCGTGCCTCTGGTAGCGGCGCTCGGTATCGGGCTCGCCTCTTCGATCAAAGGACGAAACCCTGCCATAGACGGCTTCGGGCTCATAGCTTTCGCATCTCTTACTCCGATGATCTTCGTTCAACTCTACGGCATCATCGTATATGCGGTAGCTCCGGAAAGTGCGACTGCAGCTTTTGTAGTCATGGAAGAGGCAGTACGTGAGACTGTCGAATCGAGAGAGCAGTTCGATCCGAAAGATATCTTCTGGGATCTTATCGCAGTCATAAAAGATGTCGCGCCTATACTGATGGTCATCTTCTTTTTCCAGTACCTCGTAATCAAAAAAGCGGTAGCTCATCTGCATAAAATAGCAGCTGGGATCGTTCTGGTTATACTGGGCCTTTACTCCTTCATCCTTGGCCTTGAAATGGGCCTTTTCCCTATCGGTGAGACGATAGCGTTTCAACTTACGGCTATGAAAAACGATCTGCTCATATACCTTTTCGGATTTTTGATAGGCTTTTCTACCACTATGGCAGAGCCTGCGCTTCTTGCCATAGCCATAAAAGCGCAGGAGGTGAGCGAAGGACGTATAAACCAGACGGTGTTGCGTACGGCTGTCGCCATAGGAGTGGCCATAGGAATAGCACTTGGGGCATACCGCATAGTGGTCGGCGACCCGATACACTACTACATCATCGTAGGGTACATAGTAGTTATCGTAATGACATATTTTGCACCAAGGTATATAATACCGATAGCTTACGATAGCGGCGGTGTAACGACATCTACGGTAACGGTTCCGCTCGTGGCCGCTTTGGGGTTGGGGTTGGCACAAAATATCGAAGGAAGAAACCCTCTCATAGACGGTTTCGGACTTATAGCTTTCGCGTCGCTTTTTCCGATGATTACAGTGATGGGCTACGGTATATGGGCCCATTTAGCGTCTGAGAGATCAATTCAAAGGAGAGAATCCGCATGAAATTTGTTGCACTCGTTGCTATTGTGGGAGAAGAGAGGGAAGAGGAGGCGATAAAGATCGCAAAAGAGGCAGGTGCCGGTGCCGTGACGATAATACGCGGCAGGAGTTTGGGGCTGGAGGAGAAAAAGATCTTTTTCGGTTTGACTCTTGAAGAGAGCGTATCGGTATTGATATTCGTTTTGCCGAGAAGACTCTCCATGAGAGTGTTGAAAGCTCTCAAAGAGGGTATAGATATGCAGAGCGACGACGTCAACTCTTTGGCGTTTACCGTACCGCTTGGACATGTGGCGGGGCTCAACATAGAGGAACTCCATAAATTCGAAAATGAGATCAAAGAGATTCTATAATAAGGAGGAGCGGAGTATGCTTGTAGAGGATGTGATGACGCCGAAAGAGAAGCTGGTGATAGTTTCTCAGATGGCACCGGTGCGTGAAGCTTTGATGCTTATGAAAAAGCATAATGTGAAGGCGGTGATCGTCGAAAAGAGTTCAAAGCATGGTGCATATGGACTGTTGACTTTCAAAAACATTCTGCAGTCTATCGTTGCGGAAGATGGGGATATAGACCTGCTTAACGTCTATGACATAGCCTCGACTCCATCGGTTTCGGTTTCCAGAAAGCTCGATATGAAGTATGCGGCGAGAATGATGGTCAAAAACAGCATCAAGCGTCTGCTTGTCATAGACGACAACGAAATTTACGGAATTCTTACGATGAGCGATATAATAGGAGTGCTTCTGAACGAAGTTGAAGGGGGCGTCAAAGCCTGATTTTTGAAGCGTGAAAGAGGGTGGGGTTGTCATCTTTTTTCGCTTCGTGCAGAGCGATTATTAGAGCGGCTATGATATTTTCCGGTGAAATCTTCTTTTCACCTATCTCCATTATGGCTGCAGCCACTTCACCCTCTGCAACCTCTTTGGCAAATAGACGCAGAATCTTTTTAAAAGCTATCTCACCTTTGGAGACCGGAGTGTTGTGGTAAATGACGAAGAAGAGATCCTGGTCAAGAGCCATCACCATATCTGTCTTGCGCACATTTTTCTCCAGAGTCAGAAGCATACGCAGAGGTGCCTGTACCAGTATCGCGCTTGAGTGAAGTCCATATCTCTCAAAGTCGTATTGAGCCATGTCGATATAGTTTCTGATAAGCGGCTCTACATGCCTAAGCATCACTTTCAAGCGCGGGTTTTTCTGTATGATCTCATTCATGCCGTTATTGTACCATTCATTCATTTATACCTGATAAAATATATCGTCAAATGTTGCATAACTGTTATGCTATAATAATTTATTATGGTTGAACGGAGGAGGGCATCATGAGAGAGATTGGAGGAATTTTACTCGATCTGGATGGTATTGTATGATGTGTACTGAGATTTTTCATAGGCTAGAATTTGTATTGTGTAGTTTTAGCTTTCAAGGATTGTAAAATTCGTAACATAAGTGAGACAATTTTTTAAGAGGATCGATAGAATTGGTTAAAATCATAAACACCGGCGGAACTTTCAACAAAGTTTACGACCCTGTAGCCGGCGAACTTGTCGTACCAAAGAGCGATGAAGCGGTCGAATCTGCGCTGGCCTCTTTGAGAGTCGGGATGGTTGTGAGTATTTCAGGAGTTATCTACAAAGATAGTCTGCAGATGGATGAGTCGGACCGTAAACTGCTTTACGAAGAGATAGTTGCAGCAAAAGAGAGCGCGGTGGTCGTCGTGCACGGTACGGACACGATGGAGAGAAGCGCATCATATATAGCATCAACCCTCGGTGACGATAGTAAAAAGAGGGTCATCTTCACCGGTGCCATGGTTCCATACTCGATAGATCCCGTCGAAGCTACGTCGAACCTTGTCCTTGCGGTTGCATCCGCAAAGTTTTTGGAGCCTGGAGTCTACATAGCGATGCACGGATCGGTGCTTCCTCATAACAAAATAGCCAAAAACCGTACTCTCGGCCTTTTTGAAAGGGTTGATTGATGGAGTGCAAAGTCTTCTCTACATCAAGACTCATACGCGACTATATAGCCGAAAGTGCCGACGGTCTGCTTCCCAAACTCTACACGATGGAGGAGTTTCTAAGACGTGTAGTTGTCGTCGAGGGGAGGGCGTTCGTGGATGAGGGGAGCAGAGTTTTGTACCTATACCGTGCCATCGAGGGTATTGAGATAGGGAGACTCGGGTTTGAGAGGGAGTTTGTTACATTTCTCAAAAACAGCAGTTTCATATTTCGCTTTTTCGAAGAGATATTTGCGGAGCGGGTAGAGATAGAGACTCTTCGCAGTGTAGATACCTATGCCGATTTCGAGGATCACCTTGAGATTCTTGAGAAGATTTACGAAAGATATGTGGAAGTTTTGGAGAGAGAGGGGCTTGTAGATCGTATAACGATAAAAAAATATAGGCTGAACGAAAACTTTCTGAAGCAGTTTTCTCAAATCGATATATATGTAGACGGATATTTGAGCCGTTTCGAGATGGAGGTGCTGTCGGCCATAAGAAATCCTCTCTTTCTACACTTTGACGCGACCCCTTTCAACCGTAAGCTTGTCGAGAGGTTGGAGATCGACGAAAAGCTGAAAGAGGGTATGCGATATACGATAGGGTTAAAAGAGAAAAGCGTACTTAAAAAGGAGGCCATAGAGCCTTTTAAAGCCTCGGATGTAGAGGTGGCAGCCTTTGCCGAACGTATAGACCAGGTCGCATTCGTTCTTAAAAAGGTCGATGAATTTGTGCAAAAGGGTGCAGATCCTGCCAAAACCGCAGTAGTTTTACCGGATGAGTCCTTCGCCGAGTATCTGCGGCTTTTCGATAGTGTGAAAAACTTCAACTACGCCATGGGAACACCGTTTATGCAAACCGGATATTACAGGAGTCTGGCCGACCTTTACGACGCTTTGACAAGCAGGAGCGAGAGTGCGAAAGAGAAGACAAGAAGGGGTGATCTTTGGGAGAGGTTTGAAAAGGTGGAGGATTTTCCATCGTTCCTAAAGTTTCTGGATTCGCTGAAGGCTTCACCCAGGGAGCTTGAAGCGATAGATGAAGAGAGACACATCTTTTCAAACTTCTCTTCACTCTTGCAGAAAGAGAGCCCTCTAAATCTTCTTAAAAGCTGGCTTCAAAGAGTAGAGCCGCTTAGTCTGGACGATGTAGGTGGCGGAAAAGTTACCGTTATGGGGGTTCTTGAGAGTAGAGGAAAGAGTTTTGACGGCGTGGTCGTAGTCGATTTCAACGAAGATGTGGTTCCGAAAGTAGGGGAGAAAGATATATTTTTAAACAGCTCCATAAGAGCTCATGCCGGTATGCCCACCAGGAAAGATAAAGAGAATCTGCAGAAAAACTACTACTATACCCTTCTTCAAAAAAGCAGATTTGCAGCTATTTGTTGCGTCAAGAACGAAGAGTCTTCACCAAGCCGATTTTTGAAGGAGTTGGGTCTGGCGGAGGGGGAGCTGATGGATGGGGCTTATCGCCCTATAATCGCTTCACCCGTAAAAGAGTACAGACTTTTTAATGAGGTTTTGCAAACTGAAAACCCTTTTGAGAAGAGTCGCAGGCTCACGCCGACAAAGCTGAAAGATTACCTTCTGTGCAAAAGACGTTTTTACTACAAATATGTAGCCAAGATTCGCAAAGAGGAGAGAGAGGAGTCTGAAGATCTTGGCTCCTTGATACACGCATCGCTGGAAACGGCCGCGAAGGTAAAGGGGAGTTTCGCTTCAAAGAGCGACTACTTCGGTTTCGTTATGGACAACCTCTTCAAAAGAGCCGAAGGGGCGATGAAGAGACTTGAGATATCCATAGAGTGGGAGGAGCGGCTGAAAAGGTTTTGCGAGCTCGACTTCGACGCTTTGTCTCGAACGAGTCAGCCTCTCGTAGAGGGGTGGTGCAACGTGGAGTTCGAAGGATTCGCTTTAAGTGCGAAGATCGACAGGGTGGATGTTGGGGAAAGAGGAGTCAGAGTAATCGACTACAAGACATCCAAAAACGTTAAAAAACTTATTGAAGATGAAAAGGACTTTCAGCTGCTTTTCTATAGACTCTGGGCAGAGTCCCAATACCGTGAAAAAGAGATAGAGACGATATATTGGGATCTATATGAGACGAAAGAGGTGTCTGTAGACCCGCTGCCGATGAAGTCGAAGCTGAAAGAGGTTCTTGATCACCTTTTGGAGCCAAAGAGTTTAAGTTACGAGAAGTGCGAGGATGAGTCCGCTTGTCGATATTGTGACTACAAAGTGGCTTGCGGAAGGGATTCATAAATTTTCACATTTATCCGATATATATGGGTGACAATTTGAAAAATATGGAAATTGAATGAATAAAGAACTCTTTTTCAAGCGGTTAAAACTATTAAGAACTTTTGCAGTAGCTTCCAGAGAAGAGGAGAGTTTCAAGAGAGTATCTTTGGATAAGATATGTACTCTCTTTAGCTGTGACGATTTGCAAAGCCTCGATCGATCTCAGCATCCACAGCTCCTTCTTGTTTTTGCAAGCGAAGATCCGATGCTGTCCAAAGAGTGCATGAAGAGTCTCAGAAAGATCGGTCACTGGAAACTTCTTCTATTCTGTGACGATCCGAAAGATCCCTCTATGATGGAACTGGCTCTTGAAATGCACGCCTTTTCTATCCACAAAAAGCCCGGCAATGAAAAGGATTTCATTGCGGCCGTTGCCCCAGTGCTCCCCTCTTTGATAGAGAGGCTTCAGGAGAGTAGCCGTGCCGCACAGATGCACAAGATAGTCGAGATGGGGCCGGCGAAACTGCTTTTAGGCGGTTTGGGGCAGGTTACATATATGAACCCTCGGGCCAAAGAGCTTTTAAAGATTGAAAATACCAAAGATGAGTTTAAAAAGGTAGAAGAGGTTTTAAAGCCTCTGATCGATAGTGAAAAAAGCTCTTTGCAAAAAAGGGTTGAGTACGGCGAAAAAACTCTTATGGTACGCAAAGATGAGGAGAGTTTCAGCAAAGAGAAGCTCTTTACCTTTTTGGAGCTTGACTTGGATGAGGAGGAGGGTCTATCCCACGTAACCCGTTTGGAGTTTGTAGATAGGCTCAAAGACAAGATGGCACAGCGTATAGAGAGTACTCTACCGCTCTCTCTTTTGATGGTCCATATGAAAAACTTCGAACATATTGCAAATGGTTTCGACTGGGTAACCGTGCATGCGGTTCAAAAGGAGTTGAACGACCTTTTGCTGGAGATTTTCGACAATTTCGAAAGTTACGGTCTTTGGCAACCGGATATGGCACTCGTACTTTTCGAGAATATTTCCACACAAGAGCTGAAGAAGAAGATCTCTCTTTTTATCAGTCGTATGCGCATGCAGGAGTTTTCAAAAAGTATAGTTCCGGTAATCGATTTTACGCTTATAGATATAAAAAGCGACGATTTGAATGCGATGATCAACCTTATAGAAAAGGAGTATTCAGGCTCCATTAGCGTATCCGATACGCAAGAGTTCGGTATATATAGCGCTTCAAGCCGTCAAGAGAGTATGGAAGAGCCAGATATCGTACGGCAGTTTCTTACAAACATAATGGCCGACAGGCTGCCTCTGAAGTTGACGAATATCTATAAAGGTATTCCCATATCGACCCCTACCAAAATTCTGAAGATGGAGGATGAGAAGATCATCGTAACGGCGGAAAAGATACAGAAATTCGTAATGGAGAGCGAAAAAGAGGTAGTTTTGCAGTCAGTGCATCTGCCTTCCGATATTCATGCTCAGGTACACTTCATAGACCCTTCAAGGCCCCTTGTAATTTTGAAGAGTCTCAAGACCATGAAAAGTTCCATAAACAACCGCAAACATACGAGAGTCACGGTAACTTCAAGACTACCAATAACTCTCAAGGTCGGCAGAAGCCACTATACCGGATATGTCCACGATATATCGATAAACTCCATAGCGATACTCTTCAACATCGACAAATTCGATGAGAACGAACTCAAAGAGAAGAGTGCCGAAGTCTCTTTCAAGCTGCCGTGGAACAACGACGAGGGGTTTGTCAACCTTACGGTCGATGCGAAGATACTCTTCAACAAGAACGATAGGGAGTTTCACAAAGTAGTCGTGATTTTAGAACCTGACGATTTGAGTGAGAGCTATATTTTCGACTATATCTACAAGCGCCAAAAGGAGCTCATAAAAGAGCTCAAGGCGCGTTTATGAGCTGATTGCAGCCGCCGCTTTGAGCATATTGAGAGGATTGTGTGCCCCTATATATACCGGGATCGGCTCTTTGCCGCACTCGAAAAGTCCATATACAGCCTCCTGAGCGCTTCTTACGGAGTACTCCACGGTAAAAACGCAGTCATCCTCTATCTCGGTGAATTGTCCGAGAAATGCGAAGTTTGTAGAACCGTGGTATTGCACCATTATAGCGCAATAGAGTCTCTTTTTTATGACCTGAATTTTGATATTATATAAACCGTTATCGCACGATAGAGGAGATATATATGCAACGTCTGCTTGCTCTAAGCGCCAGTGCCGGAAGCGGCAAAACATTCTCGCTTGTAGCCAGGTATCTTTCGCTTCTTTTTAACGGCGCGAATCCATCTGAGATTTTGGCCATAACCTTTACCAACAAAGCAGCCGGAGAGATGAGGGAGAGGCTCGTATCTTCTCTTGAGAATATGAAGCCGGAAATGGCGCTGGAGGTGGCACGTCTGAGCGGGATGGAGCAAAAGGAGTTGGAAGCAAAAAGAGATCTCGTTCTACGCCGTTTTCTTACCGCAGATTTGAAGGTAATGACGATCGACAGGTTCATTCATCAGATTCTGCGTAAATTCTGCTGGTATGCCGGAGTGCAGAGCGACTTTGAAATATCGGCTATGCCGAAGGAGGAGTTTTTTGAAAGATATCTGGAGAGTATGAGCGAAAAAGAGTATCGTTCTCTTGTAGATTTCGCACGTTTTGAGGAGCGTAAAAGCAGGAGTTTCATAGATTTTTTCGAACTTTTGTACGAAAAAGATAAAGAGTTGCCGAAGCTGGAGTTTGCAGATGAACACTTCGGTGAAGAGGAAGCTATGGAGATAGCCGAAAAGATAGCCTCATTTTTCCTTCAGAGCTCTTTGAGCGAGAGGGGGAAAAAGACGATGAGGTTCAAAACTCTAAAAGAGGTTGTAGCCAAAGGTTGGTTTGCAAAAGAGAGCTTTGACTACTGGGACTACAAGAGGGTGTACGACCCTGTGGTAGATATCTGGTTTGCGGAGCTGAAAGAGGCGGTAAAGAGGTATTACATTCAGAAAGAGAGGCTCTTTTTGAAGAGGATTTTCACCCTTTATGAGCGCTACAAAAGGGTTAGAGTCACTCATATGAAACGAGCGGGAGAGCTCCACTTCAAAGATATAGAGCATCTGGTTTACGACCTGCTGCGCCAAAAAGATTTTACCGACTTTCTCTATTTCAGGCTGGATGCCCGCATAGGCCATATACTTTTTGATGAGTTTCAGGACACTTCCGTAACTCAGTATAGAATTTTCGAGCCGATCATAGAGGAGATAGCCTCGGAAGAGAGCGGCCGTACACTCTTTTATGTCGGAGACACCAAGCAGTCCATATACCGTTTCAGAGGCGGCCAGAAAGAGCTTTTCGCATATGTAGCCAAAAGGTTTGGAGTAAAAGTGGAGCATCTGCAGACCAACTACCGCTCCAAATCGGCTATCGTGGAGTTCGTAAATGAGACTTTCGACTATGTCAAACCTCCTCAGAAAGCTAATGAGCAGGGTGGGTATGTAAAGGTGGCTGAAGGGGAGATTTTCGAGAATCTCGAAGAGGCGCTGAAACTCTTTTTCGACAAAGGCATACCGGATGAAAAGATCGCTATATTGGTTCACGACAACAAAGAGATTCTGGAAGTGGGAGATTTTGTAAAGAGGCGTTTTGGCAAGAAGATATCTACCCACAAGAGGGCAAAGGTTACCGAGCAGCCGAGTGCCAAAGCTATAATCGAGTTGATGAGGCTGATCTACGCCATCGAACGCGGCGGCAGCGGTGCGCTTCACAGGCTCAACTTCCTTTCCCTCGTCAACTCCCCGTACGATCCTGAATTTATGCCGAATATCAAAAGCGCCAGAGCTGCCGTTATGGTTAAAGAGATAATGGATCGTTACCGATTTTTCGATGAAGCGGCGATGAAGCTTCTTGAGTTTGCGATACCGCTCAATGATTTGACGGAGTTCATATATGAGGTCGAGAGTTACGAAGATGAGCTGCCTCCTCAGGAGCTTGAGGGGATAAACGTCCTTACAATCCATAAATCGAAGGGGCTGGAGTTTGAACATGTAGTCGTTTTGGACAGAATCGGGCGCGGTAAAAACGACACTTCGCCGCTCATTTTCGACTATCGTGGGATAGAGCTAGAAGATATTAGGGTGAAGTTC